>Ga0209671_1009707_pt1 | contig 10087 bp, 6 predicted proteins | sample WorMetHERISLAND2_2_FD_187401 | JGI IMG/M metagenome (GOLD analysis project Ga0209671, IMG submission 187401) | Marine gutless worms symbiont microbial communities from Max Planck institute for Marine Microbiology, Germany - Olavius geniculatus... | ecosystem: Host-associated > Annelida >... | reverse complement strand
CTGTAGCTTTGACAGTGTTTGTTTTGCTAGGTAATGTGGTCACACAATAAAGGTGCGGTGGGTGGGAGAACTTCACGTTTACGCGCCATAAATTTCTGCTTGTAACAGTGAAAGAATGGTTAAAATCAGTGCTGAATTACCGAAGTTATCCCAAAAATAAAATTGGGTATCCGTTTTTGGAACACCCTGTATATGATGAAGACGTTTAATGTCCTGGCTCAGGCGAACGAACGGAAATGAACAAGAGTTCAGTTTCTCTCTGTCCATTTGTCCGCTTAGTACCTATGTTTGTAAGTAAATTGGTAATTCAACTGTTTCAGTAAAAAAAGTACAAGAAGCCTAGCTGTCGCTAGGATAACAGAACGTACTGGTTGTCAGTGACCTTCAAAGTCATCCAAGGTCGATAATTTTCATCTCACCTGAAAGGACTTATGCCATTTTCTGTTAGTAATTAATAGCAACTTTGGTCCTGTCTCTCACCATTTCCGATATACGGCCACTTGTAGCTTGAAACTTTCTATTAAAAATTGCGGCCACTGCACTGTAAAATCATAAAGGAATGGTGGTATGAAATGTCTAACAAATGGGTTTTGAGCCGGGGCCGGAAGACAGCCACAGATGGTGCGGAGGTGACGTGTTCGGGCAGACTGTTCCAGACACGAGCAGCAGCGACTGGAAAAGCTCGGTCACCAACGGTAAACAGTAGCAGTTGTTGTAGTAGTAATAGTACGGTAATAGTAGCAGTAACCTGTCGTTGAAGTGGTCCGTGGGTGGTCTAATATGAGTGCGTGAGGTCCGCGGGGTCGACGTATCGACGACGTACAGACGTGCTACCGGCAGTACCCCTTGACGCACGTCACCCACCTGCACAGACCACATCACATAAACATGCTGACGATTAAAATGATACTAGACGTGCGTAAAATAATCAGCATAATATCATAGCATCGTGTAGTGGGGGTATATAATAATCACATTATTGCAAATTGTCTGCTGTGTGTGCCAGACTGCCAGTAAAAGATTTTAAAAATCGGTCAATAATTGGCAAAGATATGGACAAAAGTAAAGTGGCATGTTTGTTATGGTCCACAGTGCAAAAATACGTACGACACGTATCTTTGAACGTTACAAAACAAGCATCACGCGGGAAGATACGACAACTGAGCAGATGTACCTTGGGATAAGGCACTTGGTGAATGCTGGTGTACAGATTCTGTGGAGGTCCGTGTACTTGGAACTTGTACAGAGGGACCAGAGTGTCGTTAAAGTTGATGTAGGCAATACGCCGTTCATTGGGAGACGTCCAGTGAGCCACGCGACTGTGCATTATTTCTTCTGTTTCGGCAATAAAAACACACAAAATATTAGAAGATTCATCGGCGAATTAATAGTATGATAATAAACATCAAATTTCATAGCGCCCGCCATGCAGTCGCGGTTTCAAAGGCGCTGAAACTACTGTCTGGAGGTGAGGGTTAAAAGAATGTATACACTCCAAACGAGTTAAGTTAAGTTTAACACAATTATCACTGAGATATCAAAAATATTTCCACGAGTTATTTGCAACGAGTGCGTCACATATGCCAATCAAATGTAACGGATGCACAAACGACGAAGCCCAGCTGTCGTTAGGGAAAACGCGCTACAGCCTATACAGTTCCTGTTGCAGTACTGACCTTCAGGTCATCCAAGGTCAATGATTTTTATCTCACTGGAAAGGGCGTATGTCACTTCCTATTAGCGATTAATAATAACCTTAGCCCAATCTCTCATCGTTTCCGAAATATGGCCAATTTTTCGTTAAAAATGTACATTTTGTTTACCCTTATCCATTCAACCGCAAATTTAAAAATGTTCCCCTTGCACTGCATTTTTCAAATTTTGTACGCGGAGAGCGTCGAAACAAAGGGCTAACTAGAAGGCGCTAGCAAGCGTGCATATTTTTGCCAAGTAAAGTAATTTAAACATTAGCGGTACGACTACTAGTCTACTACACCTATAACTATTACTTAGTAGTGGACTAAGTAGAACTTTGCGAAACGTCGTGGATCTGTATCTCAAACCTTGATAAAGCCAGTTAGTAATTCCGTTGCGTACGCTGTCATTTCCATCGAATGTCATCTGAACCGCAACCGACGAAGGACTCGACTTATAGAATAGATTGTTGGCGCGTACAAAAGTCTAACACGCAAAGTTCACACAAACATATTGAGATCGGAAATATTCAATTCGGCCTACGTCTTATGCTTAGAAACCTATTCAATCTCTACAGCAATGTGGTTGTTTTTCGGCGTTACAGTTCTTTGGTGAATAGTGTTTTATATGTCTGACGTTTTTAAAGTCTGAATGAACAAAAATCTCTGGTCAGAAATAAAAAAAAACGTAGCACCACCCAGAACACTCTTTATTGCAATGTTCTGCATAGATATAGGCCTACGCCACTGTACCGAGTATGCAGTAGTATAACGCAATATTTAATGAAATGCCTGCCAGAACTCCAGGCAAATACATGTCGGTAAAATTTGAAACAATACACTGAAAAAATAACAAGGTATTTATAAAACGCGGTAACGTAAAAAGTAGTTAAAGTGAAAGTGTAGTAGACTGTAAAGCGTTTCTGGTATCGTCCAAGAAACGCCATAGCGAGTTCCGGACCTTTCGCTTTTTCACGTTTTAATACATCCTCCTGTAAAGGAGTCTATTTATAGCAATAATGTTATGTGCTTACTAGTGCGTCTGACTGTCGGTGGCTTGTGGTCCACTGGACATACTGCAACACCTGTTTATCGGTAGTCACTGGCTCATCAGGTGCTTCCAGAACGACAGGGTCTCTGTGTAATACAGTATATAGGCTACAGTATGCCAGTCACATCAATGGCATATTGAGTAGCGCCGCCAAGACGAAAGTCATTGATTGCCGGTTAAGGCACTCGCACATTTGCTATAAACGTAAATTGAAGTACTCCCCCAAGCAACACGGCGCTGATCTTCATTTTCGTATCATTCAGCCAGACACCAGCTTACACTGCGAGACCATAGATACACAGGGCTAGTGCATCGCGCGGTGTACCTGTTTACGTCCCGGTTTTCGCTGGTACTCATTGCACCCATCCACGGAGGGATGGCCAGGCTGAGTTGACCTAGGTGGCTCGCTATATACCATAATGATTTGTCCGTCTGCAGACGGTCACCCATTCAAGTAGCCTACTAACCGGGTCCGGCGTTGGTTAACTTCGTTGATGCAAGCAACGACGTTGCCAGTTAAAGCAAACCGCCACCTCGTGTGCTCTCTGTCGTGTTCTGCCCTAAGGCATGTTGCACTGACGATGACGCCATTCAACCCGGCTCTCCACTTCCCTCTTAAGCTCCTCGTAACTGATCTTTTTGTAAAAGCCGAGGAAAGGGCCCCTTGTACCCCTCGGACGGAGGGCCTCACGTATGCTCAGGGGCCTCATGCTATCTATGAAAAAAATGTCTAGTTTTCAAAAAAAATATATTTAAAATATAAAATAAATAAACATGTGAAAAGTTTACCAAAAATGGACACGTTTATTACTTATCATTAATGTACAGTAATCTGTGACGTATTGCGGAGTATTGAACTTCAATTTTTGCAAAGACAACACAAACACAAATTGTATCCGATTTTTGCGTTTCAAATTACTGAAAAGTGAGCAAATTTGCAGCTTCCAATAAACATCAAAAAAGTCGACAGTGTTTTAGCTTCAAGGGGCTTTGCCTCCCTGACTCCCTGACAGGGGCTCTGCCTCTGGACCCCGCTGGGGGCTCTGCCCCCAGACTCCCGTTGCAAGGGTCTTACAGTTGTATTGGGAAAGGCCTCCAACTCTCTGGCGCCGGCCGGCACTGCTTCTTGTCCTCTTGCTCCATAAGTAGATCCAGCATCTTACTTCTTGGTTTTCCTCTTGGTCGTTTCCCTTCCATCTTCCCCTTTAGTCAGTCTTCAGAAGACAGTCATGTCTTAAGACATGCCCGATCCAGTTTGCTTGGCGTTGCTTAATGACTTGGACCAGAGAACGTTGTTCTTGCACCAGACTTCTTCATTTGACACATGTGTTGTCCAGCTAATTTTTTTCATCTTGCGCTGTTTCCTCGTAGTAATGCTCCTCTTCTCGTGAAAGCTGCCTTTGCCATAGCAATTCTTTTCTTCATCTCTTTATCACAACGAGCATCTTCAGTAAGTAAACTTGCCAAGTAGCAAAATTAATGAACCTGTTCCAGTTCAGTGTTTTGGTCGTGTGCTATATTAAGCTAAAACAAAAAAATAAAACGAGCTAAAACAACTGTAGCCTCTGCAATAAAACAAAACTTCTCAGCGATCTGAATTCTAAGGGCACCACAGAAATGTGCTTTTGTGTTTTATGTCTATGTTTAGGGGACCTATGTACCGTTGCGCGTTTCGCCCTGTGATAACTGATAAACAGTATACGGACTGCGACCGTTTCCAGTTGCTCTGTTTTATTTAACGTTATCGTACATGTGTGAGGGCCTTCAACGGCGTTATTTGGGCGGTAAGTGAAAGAACGTTAATATCCGGTTTTCGGCATCATGGCGTCAAAGTGCTGCTGTCGACGATGAATTTATCAACTTTCTACTGCCACCGGGTGGCTTGGTGCCTCAGCGGTTAGGACGTTGGATACGGGACCGAAAAGCCTGCGGTTCAATTCCCAGCCGGTGCACTACCAATTATTAACTCTGGGCAAGTTGTTTTCAGCTACCTGCCTGTGTAGACACAAGTGTCTAGTGGTTAGTGTCAACTCGTAACTTTCAGATTGCGATTCGATTCTCACTGCCGGTTATTTGCAAGCAACTTTGAGCAAGTTGCTAACCTACTGTGTGCTCAAGCCAACTCAGCCTCCTACCCTTCGTGAGATGGAAAATGAGTAGTAACTTACGGGCTACGGGGTGAAGGCCTAGTGTGGCTGATTGGGGTAGTGGCATGTCTGCTAGCTGCAAACCGCGGATCCAATTGTTCGCTTAGGCGGGCAATAGATGGCTGCATATTGCGCTGCGGTATCATTACCTCACGCCAATCAGCTGCCACTTCCGAGATTGTAAAGCGCTTCTGGATTACTGTAAGAAGAGCTGTAGCAAGTGTTGGACTTTACCGTTACCTTTTTGGCTTTTTATCACTTAGCATTTCGTGCAAACTGTCGTCTCTTTTTATAAGTCGCTGAATTTATTGCCAGTCAGTTAGTTTTAAACATTTCGCTTGTTGATGCTTTATAAAAATCAGGCAATCTCAGACTGGTAAAGTGTGTTAAATAATCAAACGAAAGTTAAATAATCAAACGAATCCTACCTAGAGTGCAGACGATTCGCGCACACAATTTGCAAATTTTAAACGATAAATCTGTACATGTATAATACATATTGTGTTATTGATACTTATTTAGTTACACATTTTTTCCGCGAACTTCCGCTGTTTAATGCTGTTGATTTGGTGACTAAAAAAATGACGTAGCCTATCAAAAATAGCCACAGCTATTTTTAAACGCTCTTTTTTAAGGCGCGTATAGAGCGACGTAACTGAACTGAATAGACCTACACGGAAATAAACTGAACTCACCAATTGGCCAATTCAGTTCAATTTAGTTATACCCCGTTTACTCGATCGAGCAAACATCGAGCAGCTAGCTCGACGTTCTATGGTAATTAGCATGCTAATTAGGAGGGCGGGCGGATTGTAATTGGAAGGCCTATATAACACGTGATCAGCTGTGGGCTAAGAGCCTAAGCCTAAGCCTACATTTGAGCCAAAGAGCGGGGTTCCATCAGGTCTGCTCGATGTTTGCTCGATGTTTGCTCGACGTTTGCTCGATCGTGTAAACGAAGTACTACGTCGCTTTGTACGCCCTGTATATTGTGTCATAAACAAATGTACGCAGACTGCCTGACCTAACTTGGAAACAACTTGGAAAAAGTCGATAAAATCAGAAACTTTTAGTCAAAGAGACGTCTCACGCACTAATATGCTACTTTTACTAGCATTTTAATTAACACAAAATAGGAAATAAAAAGTAGATAAAATTGTGCGGATAGTTTACTGACTGATGCGGTTTTTGTCGATCGTACACAGCATAAACGGATTCCACTTCGGTATGACTTTTGTACGTCTGAAACAAATATATTTAAACAAATCTCGTCATTGTATGATCTGGCATTTCTAGTTTTGTGTACATGCAATCTACAAAAAAACACAACAAATGTAAAAGCCCCTAAAATTATAAAGTTTTTAACTTAAGGCGTTCGTCAAAAATAGGCATGACAAAAAGCCATGTTTCAAAAAATCTCGTTTAAAACACTGTTTACTATTTTAGTTCAGACAGAATCTGTAAAATAAATAAAACTATTATAACCACCAATAATACTCGCAGTTTCTGGGTTTTTTTCTTTACGCAAAATTTAGCCAGTGTTTGAATTGCCGGGAGGGTTTGGGGGTTAAACCCCCCCAACTGTTTTCTCAACCCCCCAAGCCACTGTCAAATTATGTAGGTCCTACTGGGGGGTCAGCTATACTGTATAGAACAATTTAAATCACAGTTTTGGTTGAACTCCGACTGTTGAAAAGTTCAACCCTCCAGAACATTTTTCCACAATTTAGACGCTGAATTTAGCACGAATGACGCAGTGTGAAATTGTGCGACTCGTCTTGTGCAGTCCAGTAAGATTCTACTAGCAAAACGCGAACCAAATAAGTGAAAATGCGGAATCCATACATTTTCAGTTTTACCCTATCTCCCGATGGCATATTTTTATGCCCGTACTCCATTAGTTTGATTTTTTATAGACTTGCTGAACATCAAGTCGTACAAAAGACCGTACAGCGTCTTGACACAACAACACATTGTAGATTTGTTATTATAAAATTTCGATTTTTGTTGCTTTGTTGTAGTTACAATTTTTCGTAGAATTGCTGTAGACGGCGTACAGCAGCGGCGTCGTTGGTCAAAAAAGTAGGCCGGGCACAAAAAATGCCAATTTCCGACAGAAGAGATTACGCGTGTTTGAAATTTCAATTTTTGCCCGTAAATTTTCCGAAAATAAAAGTTTTTAGCTTTAAATTTTGCAACTTTGGACGACAATTTTTCGACAGACAGATTGTCCTGCAACTTATCGACGGCCCAAAATTAAGGAAAAGAGGCAGCTGAGCCGTACTTTCCTTTCCCCTTCCCATTCTGCCACAACGCGATTGGCGTAGATTTCTGATTCGTTGTAAATTTGTTGTACGTCTTGTTGTACAGCAGGCATGTTGTACAACAAACCCACGAGAAAGCAAAGTATAAAAGTGGAGTTTGAGCCTTACTGGGTGCGACGGCGTGACGTCACTGGCAATGAGCACGTAGCGGGCACTGGGCGACACGTACCACCTGTCAGCGCCCAATGCCTCCTGTCAATCACATCACACCAACGACAACCACCTAGGCTATTGATGTACAATATATCACGCCCAGTCAGCAGCCAGGCGTCTTATACCCCGTTTACACGATCGAGCAAGCATCGAGCAAACGTCGAGCAATTAGCACGTCTATTTTGAATACATTTGCTTGACGTTTGCTCGATGTTTGCTCGATCGTGTAAACGGGGTATTAGCGACGTAACATGACAAAAGAAACAGCCGGACAATCTCTCCTGCCGAGGCTGGAAAAACCTGGGTTCTCAAAAATATATTTTAGGTTTTAAAGGTTTTTAACGTTATTTATGTTTTAAGGCTTTTTAAGGCACCGTGCACAATAATAAAATACAATCGAAGAAAAACGTGTTAGACACTCTCTCCTCTTATAAGCAAACGACATAGTGATGTAATTAAAGTCATCACTCAGAAATCACGATTAAAGAATAAAGTAAATTATGATATGTAATAAATACCACAACATATTAAAAATACTATAAACCTAAATCTAAACTTTTAAGGTTTTAAAGGTTTTCTTAAAAAATAAATCTAAAACATAGTTTTTTAAAACCAATTTTTCAGCCCTGTCTCTTGCCGAACATTCATCGGCTTGTCCGTCAAGATTCGGAGACGAGCAGCAAAAACGTGCGTGGAAACGTTCACGAAAAGCACGAAAACTCACTCATGAGAACAGCCAGGCCACATACTCCGACGAAGTTGGAACCAATTATAATTAAACATAAATAAAGCGCACGTAATTTGCATTCAAGTTTGTGGCTATTGACATGTATAACATGTACAGCACCAACAACCTAATGACATTAATACTGATTACACCGCATTAATTGCGTTTGTGCTTTTTTGCAGTTATGTTGTTATGTTACGACTTAATGTATCATTAGTATGTCATCTAGGTTTTTGCACTTTCGACAGAGAAAACTAGGTCCCGCAGTTTTGGCAGCTGGCGAAGCTTGATTCAAGTTGATTGCGTCATTACGACACAGGATCACGAAAATGTCGTTAATGACAGTACGGTGATGTACAGTATATGCATTCTACGTGGCAAGAGATGGCAGTCGACGTGTCACCTTTAAATTATTGATACTACCAACACGGAAACGATCTCATACGCCCTAGCCTATATGTCAGTCACATTACAGTACGTCACTAGCGGTTGTGAAAACATCTCTCTACCTTCTGTCATCGCAGGTGGTCCTGCGCTTTTCTTTACACGCCTCTTTGCCGTATATATGTTGTCTGATATCCATCAGAAGACCATCAATAATAAATATTATGTCGCCGTTTGGCAGTATACGACAAAAAGTAAATGGCTACTGCGATGTTATACATTTTTCATCCTGAACGGTTCTTATTTCCGTCTTTCGTTTTTCTTCATCATTTTCGCATCCTGATGCAGTCAATTCTGTCAGCAAAAGGTGATATTTTAGCAACAAACTAGCAAGTTTCCCAGAAATTTTTTTTTAAAGTGAACAATATTTGACGCAATAAAGAAAAAAACGTGTGCACATTTCTGTATTTTTAATATTTATTATTTAGACGTCCCGATATCTTTTGTATTTATCAACCAGCGTGAAATAACTTAAACTTATTTGACTTCGACTTTGCGCCAAAAGTGACAAATCAAACTGTAATATACGTAAATCCAGCGACAATATTTACCAACGTTGTATTGTCGATAATGATCGAAGTTTCGTTGGTTTTGGCGTTTAGTTGGACCACATCCCCATTTCTTGTGGTATATGCCAACAAATCGTCTGCACGGAACACAGTATACAAATAGTGACTGGCGTCGACGTCTTTATTGAAAAATTTTGACCCGAAGTTCGTAAAATTATGTTGCCCGAGATCGAAGATCGAAGAAAACATAATTTTACGAACTCACGAAACAAAAAAAATTTTAGTAATGATCGAGACGCCAGTCTTTATCTGTTTTGTTATACTTCAACTTTTTTACGCAAAATTTATGGTATTTTACGCTCTCTTCAAATAAAGTAAACACGATTATCTGCTGACAATGTATAACGTACCGTTTAGACACAATACATGAATTCGTCGTCGCCGTGGTCATAAACATTTCGAATGTTAATGAGGCGTGACCGGCGTCGGCGTGATGACGACGCTAATCAAATAGCGCTCTCTGAGAGGGAACTAGTGTCAATATTGCCTCCATGGAGGGCACTATGTTACTGCGTTGTTGCTTAGGAGGCGACTATGGCGTATCTGTAAATGTCACGTGACGTGATTTGGACCAATCGCGTGCAGGTATTTTGCGTCGAGGTATAACAATACAGTCTTTGTCGTCACTTATTGAACGAACTTTTATACATGTTACCAGCAAACTGGACTGGTTTTTGAAATTTAAAAAAAAACAAGAAATATTATTGAATTGTGACCAATTTAATGTACTCCTCGCGCGCATCATTTTCTTTTGTATTATTTTAAAAGCTTTTTCGTTTTTTTCGGCTTGTATTAGAAACCCGGCGTCTAATTGAGATCCGTTTAATATTATACTAATAGTGACTGGCGTCGAGGTCGTTATTGGAAATCGTCTCCCCGCAGTTCATAAAAAATTGCCCGATTTTAGGAACAGGGAGAAAAAAATTTCCAATAATGGTCGACGACGCTAGTTGCCATTTGTCCTGTTATACCTTAACG
>Ga0209671_1009699_pt1 | contig 10091 bp, 7 predicted proteins | sample WorMetHERISLAND2_2_FD_187401 | JGI IMG/M metagenome (GOLD analysis project Ga0209671, IMG submission 187401) | Marine gutless worms symbiont microbial communities from Max Planck institute for Marine Microbiology, Germany - Olavius geniculatus... | ecosystem: Host-associated > Annelida >... | reverse complement strand
GTCAACGACCGCTATTATGTAACAGGGCAGGCTGATCACATTTATACATTAATTTAGATCAACATTTGATGATGCAGAACTCGACATCGGATATCATGTCAGGTCCATAACGTATATAGAAATGATATCATCGTCATCGTTGTCGTCGTCACCTGTATGGTTAGCGTGCCGTCGTCGTCTACGACGAAACGCTCGTGCGGTCCCGTAGTATCTGTGTCGTTTGACTGTTCAGCTGACCAGGTGCTTGCCTGGCCGCGAGACCACACAATGACCGGGGTCGGTGCGCCCAGTGCCCGGCAGGTCAAGTTCACGGCGCGACCGACTGCCGCCCTCACGACTGATGACGACGCGTCTACGATCGACGGCGGCTCAGCTGCATCAACACATCCAACCAAGGTGCTATATAGATCTAGTAGTCCTTGACCTAACAGACAAATAGACAGCAAATGAAGAACCCATTCCAACAAAAGCCAGTAGTAATAATATAGTTCAAATAAAATCGGCGCTTATCTGACGTCGCTCGTGGCATCTGAGGTGCTAAAGCGGTAAAGCCTTCAATTTATTGAACTTTGCACTCAACCCTCAAAAAAAGATCTGAATGTGCGCGCTCACTAGACTCAACACGACGTCGGTTGACGCCGCAAATGTTGTACTGCAACCTCCGCCAAGCACGCGCTCAGCTGTCATGCTGGCGGCCGTGGTCAAGGGGTCATGGTAGAGACGCCTGCATGGCAGATGCGTCTAGACGTGAGCAGAAGAGATCTAATCTTTCCACTGCTTCCTTGGTGCATTGAGTGAACAACGCCAACCGTCCGCGAGTTCTGCATGCTCATAAAAAGCAGTTTGGCAGACAAAAGTCGTCCATGCCGCATACACGACCTCACAATCGAAGACGCTAGTAATAGTACGAGTAATAACAGCAACGACAATTTCTGACGCGCCGTAACATGGTGCAAATCACTACAAGGGCACAAAACCGGTATCTTTAGGCCTATAGCATAATAATAGAGTACATAGTACCGAGGACATTGAGAAAGGCGTTGACGAAGAGATAGCCGTGGACATTGCTGGCATTGCACTGCAGCACGTGCACGTCGTCACGACTCACGTTCGTGTACTGGACGTAATCAGCACCGACTTGACGAGCCGCACCGCCTCGCCACTCCTCTGTATAACATTATCAACTAGAAAGCAGTCAGAGCCCGCACACCTCCGCCAATGCAATGTTGTTCGCTAGGTGGCAGCACCATCTTCGGTTTTGCAGCGGTTTGCCTTATGCCCCATTGAAAGCAATGGTAACGAAATTTCAAAGTGATCCAGAATCCAGGATTCCTTCCGGATCACCCACAAAATTGAATCATTTGTAGTTTTTTGCCATTCCCGACATGCCCTCAAAATTTCCGAAAGATCCGTCCAGAACTTTGTGAGTTATCTTGCTAACACACAGACAGACAGACAGACAGACAGACAGACAAACAAAGTCTGGCAAAAACATTACCTCTTTGGTGGAAATAATTAAACCACACTTCGCTCGCACTGATACAGTTTGCGCAACTTTCGGCTGCAGTCGTGTGTCAAAAAGCCTCTCAGTCACTTGATTTTAAATGAAAGTTTACTTTTACACGGCCATCTCGCAAGCCGTGTTTAAGCAAAGTATGCGTGCGTCGTCGCCATTTTCTGGAAGTGTCCAAGTCCGGTAAGCTTGACTTACTTTTTAAACTAAAAACTGACATCTCGGTTTTTTTGCACGTTAAAAGTATTCGTTTGTTTCTCGCTTTAGTTTGTAGTAATGGATTTACGGTATTTTAATAAAGCTGGCACTGGTTTTCAGATAGAGCGGACAGACGACACTGCATACGTAGTACCGTTGGCGGCTCGGCCGTTGATGAGCCAAGTTATGGTCGGTGTTGGAAGGCCGTGTGCTGAACAGTGAAAGCGTGCCGAGTCCCCTGCAGAGACGATCACACTCTTCGGACGACGATCCCAGTACGGCGCCGCTGCACATTTCAAAAACAACTGTGCAGTGAAACGAACATTAACGATTTTTTTTCATTGTAGGCCTATACACAACGCTCGTGCAACACTGGAAGCTTGTTGCAATCGTCGTTATTTTACCGACAAATACACGTTCAATTGTCAACCATATTTCCCCATAACATGGTTCATGTGCCTAACATAAACCATAACATGGTTTATGTGCCTAACGTTGGCATAGGCCTACTAACCTTTGACGACTGTTACGTTTGTACAGCGAAGAAACGACGACAGCCGCCCCGAAACGATCACACCGAAACGAGAAAAAGCTAAAGTGGTATCAGGAAATCAAAAAATAAACCTACAAATTAAAAAGCGCAAGCAGCGACAAATGCAGTTAGACTGACATTCGACGGTGAGCGTGATGACGTGTGTGACTGGATTGTCGACGGAGTTAGATGCGCTGCACTGATAGTGTCCTGCATCTTCGAGGCGTACGTCTCTGATGATGAGTTCCTGACCGAACTGGTCGGCAGGCATCGATGAACGCTCGTTGAGCGGGCGAGCAAGTCGCGTCCACATCACTCGCGGTGTCGGACTGTATACAACCAAACACGCAACGACATCGACCGACACCCGGTGTCGATGTTTGCATCCAGTGGCCGAGGGTCTCAATCGCTGACAGTGAACTAGGCCTAACAAGTTTGCACTTGATGTGCCTGAGTAGGCCAACTAGCGCTTACTCAGCCATCCGTGTATAAATTAAATAAGTACGCTAGATATGCATCACTTTCTTAAAATTTTCGACGTCCGATGACCTTGACTTCTGGCCTTCTCAACTAAACACGCCCTTTGTTGCTGTCTCAGGAAACGTTCACACCATTGTTGGTTTTTCTATGCAGCTTGTTTTCGAGTTAAGAACCCGTGCGGGACAGACAGACATACAGGCGGACAGGCAAGACGCACAATGCTGCCACAAAAGAACGGCCGCATAGCAGCATTCATTTATATCAATAGTTTTGGCGAGATGGCGGTTTGGATGGATAGAAACACCTTCAATTAATTTACTGTAAAAATTACATAATGTTACTTTGATTTATTCAATAACATTTTGTAAGAATTTGAATCTCACTCGTAATTATTGCAAATTTCATTTTTTTCATTTGGTGCCATTATATTGCATGACACATTATTTTTTAAATACTTCGTTCCAAGTTTTCAACCTAATATTATAAACTTACTGTATTTGGCATTATGAACAGACAATGTGTAGAATCATAATAGCTCGTGCCTAAAGTGTATTATAAACGTTCTACTGACAGTCCTGAGTAGATGCATTTCAGTTTCTTCATGTGTCCGGCTAAGGCGAGATCAAGTTGAGGTGTTGACCAGACGAGTCGAGGCCGCTCGTACCTAAGGTCACCTACAGTCATACAGCACTTTAATCAGCATTAGTCCAGATAGCCGCCATTTGCGTTTTGTACTTTTTACGCGCGAAAGCAGCTACTGCTTTCAGCGCGTCTTAGCCATCGCAATTCTCTTCGTCTGTCCGTCTGTCTGTCCGTCCGTCTGTCACACGGGTGGATCAGTCAAAAACAGTGCAAGCTATGATTACCAAATCTTTACCATCGGCTGCCTGGAAAACTCTAGTTTCAGGAACCGTAAAGCTTTTCCATAAATTTGAAAAGGGTCACCCCAAACGAGAGCGCTAAATGAGAGGGGGTGGAAAAAATTGCGATTTTTGTCCAATAAGTCGTTGTATCTCAAAAACGGTGCGAGATAGGGCCCAGGTTACTATTAATCACTAATAGAGTGTCGTACACTGGCTCTCGATCGCCACCGAATTCAATGACCTTGGATGACCTTGAACGCCAAAATAGGGGTTCTATGGATTTTTGGCGACTTCGGGCTGCAACACAAGTCTATATCATTCACAATGTGGCGCCAGGCAACTATTGTTATGCGATCCAGATAGAGAATTTGGTATTTGTATATTAACTTAGCGTGAACACCCCAATTTCCAGCTAAACTTCTGAACAGAAACTGCTATAGGTTTCGCGCGTCTCGTGAGCATTAGCTCAAATTTCTTGTTTTACTACAGATTGGGATAGGTAGAACTCAAGGGCAACTTTTCAGTATGATTGTACAGTTCACGTCAGTTCAGTAATAATACTGATCTTTCACTCCGTAGTATTATGAGAAACTTAACGACGGCTGCACCGATATGTAAGTACACTCACATCTTTAGCCGGCTAACTCAACGACGTCCTTTGACGCCAAACTTTTCCACGTTGACAGATCAACAGCTGATCAGTGGAGGAGACATCGGAGACCCAAAGCCGACAGTTCTGGTCGTCAATGCAAACTGATAGTATAGATCTGCAGTAGGTAGATATTGTGGTATGTTTTTAGTCCACTGTCCAGTTGGTCTTTCTATCGTCAAATCAAAAACGACATAACGATAAAAACATATATTACAAGATGAATAATACATTAAATAAAGACTGATGGCAGTTGAATACCGGTGCGTCTGACAGGTTGAATCTTCTGGTCGTCGCCCTGAGCAAGGCTACGGAGTTCATTGTTCATGACGACACACAGGTAACTGCTGCCGTTGCGCGCGTCTTCCATACGCACGTTGGCGAAATGCAGGTTCCCTACAGCCACGCGACGTTATGATTGATCAACATCCTATTCTTAACTGACAAATACGCCGGTACCTGCAGCGCACACACGCTTTTGTAAGGAAGTAAAACCAAATTTCGAAAACAGTGCAAAAGCACAAAACGATGTGCAAAATTTTGAACGCAAATGCGCATGCAGCTATCATTAATGCAATATAATGCCTATGTGCGAGTATTATGAACCTCATTAACAAAATCAAAATATAAGGTATAACATAAAGTGTTGTGCAATAAGCCGATAGTTTTATGCAAATCTATAGTTGACTGTTTCGATATGTGACACCGTTTGGCCTTAGTTCATTCACTTTAGGTCTATATATATATAGAAATTTGTCAGTGACTTTTTTCCAGTTGCGACACTGTGCTGTGAAGTCAGAAATGTGTAGTTGTGCTTCTATACGTCGCGCTTTTGTGCGACCGTTTTTGCACTTTTACGATGTTAGATTTTCTGTTTTGCAGTTTCATCCATCAGTATCATCTACCGCAATCCGCAAACCAACGTCGTATGCAATCAGTGAACCTTCATCAATGTGCAACGTACTTCGTAAAACGCAACATATTCCGCTAAAACACGTAAAACTATACAGTATCATAAAGTTGCAAACTAGCATAATAAGAAAATAATAAATAACAATTACAAAATAGCTGTGAAATTTAGAATAAACTGAACAAAATCAGAAAGCAGTCTCTTTTAAAACAAAAGATTTGCCCTGCAGAACACGAGACGTCCGCAAGTGTCTGTAGGCCTATAGTATAATGCGTACCGCTGTAGTCGAGAGAGATGCGGTCGTCAGTGTCGATCTGCTGTAGACCGACGTTCTCGACGCCCCAGAAGATTGTTGCTGGCGGATAACTGCGAGGTGGTCGACAGCGCAGTGTCAACGGGCTGCCAACCACTGGCCGATGTATCCTTGGATGTCGCACCGTCGGAAACGGCTCTAACACTGTCACATGTGCACGTACAATGTATGATCATACGACGCCGCTACGAAAACTCCTGGGGAGAAGACATTGAGGTCAAATTTTGAAATTTGGCCCACATTTCCCCCTGTCCTCCAACAGACAGCATTATGAGATTAATAACTGTCTGGACTCTGTAGGATAGGCTTATAACGTAAAAGATTGCATTTTACAGCAACCGCGAGCAAATTGCTGATACCTGATACCTGATAGCTCGCGGGATAGGCCTACGGGGTAAAAAAATCTAATGTTGCCAATTGTGGTAGTGGTAGGTCTGTTAGTTGCACTGCGGTTCAAACTGTATTTTCACGTGGAGAATGTTCCGCCGTCTTGCGAAACCCGCACTGGCAGGCTACTGATTTGACAGTAGATCGACTGATGTCAACGCGTTCCGGTTGGTATTCGGACTATTCGTGCACTGTTCCGGTCTGATGCCGGCCGTCTTGTGCGAAATAGGAACATAAAGAAAACAATACTGTAGGCTTAGACTTAGTTCTCGTCATATGCGTACGTCGTCAATGAATTTTGGCGTTATATCTGCAGGTTTAGTTAGTTTACTGTGCACTTCTAGTCATTTGTTGGCTGCAAGAATCAACCAGCAAAACAACATCCATGGCATTCATTCTCCTGTCTTCCTCGCGCCCAGTGCAAGAATCGTCTTAATACAGCCATCAAAGCGACTGTACGAATCGTCCCATAATCGAAACTGCGGTCGTTGTATTTTGTTCTTGTTCGTAGAACCGACAGTTGACTAGACTGTGCAGAGCGCAGATGACAGTGACCGCAGTTCAATGTGCGGCATTGTTAAATCGCAAACTTGTGCTTTATAAATGGAACTGATACTAACCGAAAAGCAGTATCATATATGCCTAAAAAACTAATTGGGCAAAATTTGCGCTTACCTGCTTTCCTGAGTAGCGTCTTTACCGTGACAGCCGTACCAAACATATTGCTGGCAAAGCACTGATAGAAACCTTCATGTCTACTGGTCGGGTTTTTAATATAGACGGTGCTGCCTCCGTCTACCTGGCGAACCTGAAGCGAACTTGTCGATTCCAGTGGCGCTCCGTCTTTCTGCCAAACGTACCTAGATGGCAAGACGTAACACTATGACAAAGCAGAAACATGCCGTACAGTCCTACACTTAGGCCTATGCACACTAACTAGATCCACGAGTGGGCCTATTTCATTTTAGTTGACAAAGTCCCTAGAGGCAAACACAGTACTAGCTGAAACTGTATTTTAATGATTAATCCAACGTCCAGATCCACAGACGCACGGGGAAGCTCTCCCTCGCAGGAAATTGGATTCGTCTCCCATCCCTCACAAAGCGGGATAAAATTTTTTCCAAAACTTCTTTCCACCAGAGATGTTCTGTGACATCTAAAATGCACTGCTGGCAGCCTGCAGTAAATGAAATTCAATAAATTCCTTTTCTAAGAAACCTTCTGAGAGACTTTCTATAACTGGTAAAAGCTTATGGCTGCCTCTCCACACAGAGGTTAGGACAAGTTGTTGGGCTCTTTACATAAATTACGTTAAGAGCTCCCGTTAATAATTAATCAAATACCTTCACTTCAAATTCACCAGTTTTCATGATAACGGTTGTTTGCATGTTACAGATAAACTGCATTCTAAAGTTGTCTTAATTCATTACGAAAGACTAAAACACGTTAGTAATCGTAATGGGTTGCATGCGGAAACAGCGGGTTCGCATGTCTAGTACTAGCAGTAGCTACATCAGGATCACGTGACTGACTCACGCGGGAGCCGGGAATCCGGAAGCGGCGCATGTGAGGTAAAGCGCGGAGCGAATATTGAAGGCAGTTTTGAGCGACGGTTGAACGGTCAGAAACGGCGGCATAGTTACTGCATCCGACATATGCACCGATACAGCATGTATACGAACTTATAGCCGAATGACACTCAGCATAACTCATAGCAGGCAAACAAAGACGTATGTGCATAGTGCCGACATGTATGCGGCCGCTCGTCCAATTGCCGAGCGTTTTTGGCGCTGACTGTACATTATAAGCCGTGAACGCTAGAGACGCCCAACTTGTTTGAGCCGGCGAACTGGCGAGCGATCCGCCATCCATACAGACGAGTCATTCTTTTGAGTGTTTTAACCTTCAGCTGTTTAAACTAAAAACTGTCAGCCATTAAGGAACGTTCATGCAAATGTTGGTTTTTAATGCGTTGTTTTTTAAACTAAAAATCCATGAGAAACAGACGGACAGACGGACGGACGGACGGACAAACGGACGTGCAAGTCGCGTAATGCGGTTTATATTTCGGCCGCATAAAAATTTACTCTAAAATCAAAACAACAAAATAAGAATATCAAAAGCACACTACATTAAAATTCTACAAGAAATATTATCAGATTGTGACCAATCTAATGTACTCCTCGCCAGCATCATTTTCTTTTGTATTCTTTTAAAAGCTTTTTCGTTCTTTTCGGCTTGTATTAGAGACCCGGTGTCTAATTAAGACCCGTTTATTATTATACTAATAGTGACTGGCGTCGAGGTTGTTATTGGAAATTGTCTCCCCGAAGTTCATAAAATATTGCCCGATTTTAGGAACTGAGAGTAAAAAATTTCCAATACTGGTCGATGATGCTAGTTGCCATTTGTATTGTTATACCTCAACTCATGCGTCTATCTGGTACCGTTACTGAGATATGGCACCTCAAAGATAATGGGGTCACGACCTTGACCTTTTGGAGTGACGTGACGTCATCGGTCACGTGACTGTTCGACTCCTGGTCGACTTCCTATGGGTGATCCATAGTGATAATGCGTCTATCTAGCACCGTTATGGAGATATGGCCGTTTGAAGTTCTTCCAGGAAAACTCTTCTAGGAACTACAGAGGTCGGTCGTTGGTCGGTTGTCGGTCGGTCCTCAATATTACACTGATCTCATATACTCTTCGCTACGTTAGGAACGTAGCGCGTGAGAAGTAAAAATGAGCAGGGTCTAACAGTGATAAAATTACTACTGAAAACAAATATTTTGCTTAGTCTCAGTGTTCTCGTCTGAGCTTTCGTTCAGCAGTCAAATAAGAAATTAATTACGTACTGTTGCAAAAATGTCAGAAAGAGTTGTTCGTACCAGACGTTGGCGGAGCGTATCTGGGCAGGTCGTGTGGTCTAGCTGTGGATGAAGCATGGTTAGCCGGAGCACCTCGTGGCGCGTGGACGGCTGAAGACAGCGGCGGCGGCGGTGTTGGTGGTCTTGCACTCTCCTTCACCAATACATTCACAATCACATTATTTTTTTTTACAGTTTTATCAGCATCCAAATTCGTAGCAGTTTGAATGTTTTACATGTTACGTGTATCGTGTTCTCCATTCTGTTTTAATGTTGTTGCATGTTTTTAAACGAAGTTTGTACACGGAGTAGACTTATGGCATGAGGACACGCAGCTCCCTCGGTGCAAGTCGGGATCGACCGCTGATAACGTTATAATCTGGCTAGCAGCATGACGTCTGGTTTAGATCATTAAAGCAACACAAGTTTTGTCACAGTCACGCTGAAGACTTCATCCGGAACAATTCATTCAGTTCACGCAAGAGAGGTGTTCAAAAGTCTTAAGCGTAGCCTATATTTTATCCGCATGTCAAAGATAGACTAAACAGTGGGAACGTTTAACTGGACTGCAGTATTTTGCACGTGGTTTAGCTAGTTAGTTGACTGTCTACCAACCCTGGGTGCTGGTGCTGCGGTCGACTGCGACTGCTGCACTGATCCCGGAGACAAACTTCTTTGCATCTTTCTCAGCTGTTTCCTGTAGTCGTCTTCGTTGATGTGGTCTGGAGGCGGAGGAAGGCTCGAGCGCATGCTGCCCGCTGGTCCACCTGCCACATTCAATTTCAATGCACTCGTAGACTCTATATAAACAGGTTCGAATCTGCTGATTGTCACTGCCCATAAGTATCGGGCCGCTCGGGCGGTCCAAGCCCCGAGCTTTAATACATTCGTAACTTTTTAATGTTTTCGGTGCTGTATAGTAGGCAGTTGTAGGCGCAGTTGACCTTTCTGAAATTCTGACCTACCTTTGAGACACTTTGTTCAGTATTTCGTGCATTGTATTTTTAATGTAACTGTCTGTGCTCTGAGAAATAAACGATGATGATGATGGTGATGATGATGAATGATAACGACCTCGACGAGGGTGCTTCCAGCTCTGGTATGGGTCGTCCGGATTCTTGCCGTGGGTGAAGTAGTAGCTGGCCGGGTAGTAAGGTTCTGTCGTCGAGAAGAACTGTCCCAGTTCATCACTTGCCTACAACGATACAACTACACAGTCAAATGTACAGACTGCTATTTTCAATCAGTTTTTACTTGCAACAACAGCTACTGCTGTAGCGCGTCTTAGCCATCGCAATTCTGTCTGTCCGTCTGTCTGCAACACGTAGGGTGGATCAGTCAAAAACGGTGCAAGGTACGATCACCAAATCTTCACC
>Ga0209671_1009694_pt1 | contig 10095 bp, 5 predicted proteins | sample WorMetHERISLAND2_2_FD_187401 | JGI IMG/M metagenome (GOLD analysis project Ga0209671, IMG submission 187401) | Marine gutless worms symbiont microbial communities from Max Planck institute for Marine Microbiology, Germany - Olavius geniculatus... | ecosystem: Host-associated > Annelida >... | reverse complement strand
GCCGACACGCACGAGTGGTCCGACGACGTCGACCGACGGGTCTGGCTGGCGTTCGACGTCGGAGTCGCGCGTAAGTTCTTCCAGGCCGGTTCGACAGTGGTGGTGGCGACGGGATGGCAGGCTGGCACGGGCCACACAAACACCGTGCGCGTGGTGACGGTTCCACAATCACGACCTCAGAACATCCCTATGACGCCTGCCGGGGCGCTGCCGCTGTCGTCGTCTCGAGTCCAGCTGTTTCAGCAGGAGCACGCCGCCCAGATGATTAGCAATGTTAGCATCGGCGATAAACCGTCCATCACCGTCGACTTCTTCTGAGCTGACTTCCAGCACTAACGTACACTGTTAGTTAGCTATAGAGCAGCTGTAGAATAGAATATTATATCACATTCATTTGCCAGGTCGACTTTCACTATAATTCTATTTTAGTACTTATATTTTTGCGTATTTGCGGATCAGCACCGTGCAGTGTAGCATTATGACGACTTGTCACTGTCAGCTGTGTAATAAGTCTGACGGGATTGTGGTGATAACGTATATATTTTTGTTCCATGTGCAGTGGACCAATATTTATACACTGTAGCCTAGTTTTATTGCTGTATGTGAATAGCGTAGTTTGGTGCTTGCATTTTGTGCATATTGTACGTATTTTATATTTCTAACATAATTAATATTTCTAGCTGTATATTTTTGTGCCAACAGTAGCTAGATAGACATGGTCACTGCAGGCCCAGTGCAGGATGTAGGATGCTTCTTGTCAAATATGCCACCGCACTTTCCGATTGCCTTAAGTCATTGGCACTGTTGCTGTCTATTTTGATAGTACGAATCTGAAAACAGAGAAACCAACAAAAAGTCCAGCTGTCGCTAGGATAGCCGATCATACTGGTTGACAGTGACTTTCAAGGTCATCCAAGGTCAATGATTTTTGTCGTTGAAGGGAGTATGCCACTTTCTATTAGCGATTAATATAGTAACCTTCTCCCTATCTCTCATCGTCTCCGAGATAAAGCCACTTATAGTTTGAAACTTTCTATTGAAAATTTCGGCCAAACCGCCGCAGACGAAGACATGGTTACTATTGACAGCGCCCTCGGCTTAGGCCTACTGTTTAGCCGCAGTAACGCACGATTGGCATACCATAGTGCGTTATGACCATTTAAAGTCATCCAAGGTCAATGATTTTCGTGTTATTTGAAAGCCAATATGCGACTTCCTATTAGTGATCACTAGCACCCTGGGCCCTATCTCGCACCGATTAGCCACAATACATCCGTAACAAACACGGACAGACAGACAGACGACAACTCGTACCATAAGCTCGACCGTTAGCCTACGTAAGTACGGTCGGCTAAAAAGTGCAAGTAGTGCAGCACTGTCACATGCATGCTTTATTGTATGTATTATTATATTGTGTTTGCGACATTACTTGCGACATGTAAACTACTCACTTATAACCAGGGCTGGAAAACTGGTCCGAAAAAAACGTAGGCTTTTTAAATTTATTAAAAAAACCTCAAAAGTCCAGTTTTATGTTTTTAGGTTTTTTTGCAATTTGTTGTAAAATTTTATTACATATCATATATGATAATACTATCATCGTGATTTTTAAGTTAAGACTTTAACCACGTTCACTCATAAGAGGGTGTATAGCACGTGTTTGCTGGATTGTAATTTTGTGCACGGTGTTCATTGGACAAAAAACCTTTAAAAACCTAAATAACCTAAAAACCTTTAAAAACCCTTAAAAACCTTAAAAACCTATTTTTTCTTAAAAACCTACGTTTCTTTCCAGCCATGCTTAGGCCTATAACATATTAAAGATTACATAGTTATGATATTTAAGTTTATATATATAGCATACGTATTATAGTTCTCGCGAGCGGGGTCCATGAGCGGAGCCCGTTAGGGTACGCATGGGGTATAATTTCCCAGACACTGACTTACTGGTATGTAGGTCTATGTCGTTACTATGTAACTAATTTTGTTATCTGGTGAGTCATCGGGTTTTGTATTTATTATAGTAGTCTGAAATATAGGGTGGACGACCGCCTATTATAGCATGTAATGTACGCAACAGTAAACAGTCAAGTCGCTGATGGTGATATTATACAGTCCCGTCCCAAAACACTCCGGTCCGAGTACCATAACGATTTACAACAACGGTTTGCATTTTTGTGATAATTGCGTGCATAAATAACAATAACGCCAATTAGACTAACAAGTTGAGTGATCGTGTACATGTAGATAGAGGGATATTTTTGTATGCGCAACGCTGCAAAGAAATAATAAGTGCAGTAATCCGTGAAACTGATTTAGTCTGTCACTGTCTTTGATGTTCTGCTTAGGTCCTATTCAATATATTTGATGCATACCGGTAAATATTGTAAACACTGCTACACAAAATAGCATTTTTAACAACGAGGCATAAACACTATCAGTTGTCCGATGTTAAGAGTTAGAATGTCCTTCAAATGTCATTGAATCACCTCAGAAGAAAATAAGCAAAGTATCAGAAAACAGTTTAACGTAAGGCCGTGCGAAACTTTCAACACAAAACAGGTTCACGAATAAGAATATCAACTTCGTCAATGACATTTGAAGGTCATTCTATGTTTTTGTAATTTGGCTTCAGAACAACGCAATTCACTGCATGGACTAGATGTAAATAGGAAATTATAATGGGATATTCGCTAGCATTAGTTTTTAATGCGTAACCTTTAGTTACGCAAACAAATATGATTAAAGACCATAAAAGATCATAGGAACAAAGCCCAAAGTAATTTGACAATAAGCGGAATCGCTTCTCATCTTCGACTGTATTCACCAAGGACTGACTGCTTGGCTGCAGATTGCATGTTTTATAGCTGGCGAGTTTGACTTCCATATCTACACTGTGTTTCCAAAAAAACGGGCACCCGTGTTGCTTATTGCTGATACGATGAAAATTTTTCATCAATGAACCAGATAAAATTCACCGTCGAAGCAGAGTAACAAGGGACAGCACCAGTTGAGACAAGCAAGCTTGTATTCACGATGCATTATGACGTCAGCATTACATCACAACTAGCAAAGAATATTTAACTAACAGCCATATTTTGTCCATATATTTGTCCTGATATGTCCTGATATTTTGAATTAGCATTTCTTCAGCTACATCTGGTAAAAATTTCGTGTAAATTGATCACTATTTGAGTGAATTATGAAAGAAATAAAAAGGGTGCCCGTTTTTTTGAAACACAGTGTATATATCCTTTCCCTGGTGGTCAGGGACCCCATATAACACAATGTGTATTGTTTAAGTGTATCCCACAATTAAGTGTAGGCCCATCACAAATGACGTCTAAATCCATCTAACGATTTGCGCAGAGTGCACGAAATTGTGACAGACGATACAGAGAGACAGACCACGCTAAGGAGAAACGTGCAGAAATCGGCGGAATCGCTTGCGCTGCAAAAAGCGATTCTCTTTAATAGGCCTAGGTTAATCCGCTAACGTTATTGTTGCTTAAAGCCAAACCTCCCGATGACGATAAAAGATCAGACAAAAAACGAAAAATAAAACCTTGTACAAGATGTCCAAATAAAAAGAGGCATCTAATTTTGTAATCACAATAATTATGAGGCTAGAAGCGATCAGAGACCTTAAATCTCTGCCGAGAACAGTGCTGTCACCTGACATATATAACTAACTGATCTAATAATAACTGTTTTGGGCATGATCGCAAAAGATCAATTTTAGCGACCACCTTATATAATCTGCAGTAACTCATAAAAAGCAGAACGGTTAAACAAACTGAAAGTAGCTGTACAGTGTACATATAGTAGGATCGCTCTCGCAATGCAAACGATTCCAACTATTCTTATACGTATATCCGTGGCGTGGTCTGTCTGTCTCTAATGTCTACCTGTCGTCTGTCATGTCACATTCGTCCACCCTTTTCCAGTCGGTATTAGTCGGTCCCAGTGAAGAATGGTCGCCAAACTGCATTTGATTTGATATTATTAGAAATCAGCTCTGGGTACTGTTGCCTGGACTGCAGTTAACATTAGAGCAGGGGGGATGCCAGCAGAAAGATTGTGGAATATGAAAACGGCCAGTGGCTTCTATCCCTATACCTGATGGGCGCAGTTTGCGCCCAGTGAAAAATAGGGGGGAGTCTTGTTAAGGTTGTAGATCAAAACTTTCCCCTATTTTTCACTTTTTTCTATCTTATAATTTATCCCTTAACAATACTTCCCACCCTATTTTTATTTCCACCATTAGCATAACTCCCCTCCTTCTTTCACTGGCCAATCTACACCCTTAACTGAACTTTGCTCTCTATTTTTTACTTCCCCCTATTTTTCATTCGGCAATATATACTCTTGACAAAACTTTCTCCTTAGAGGAGGAAAACCCAAAATAGAGGGGGAAAGTTTAGTCAAAAATTAGGGAAGACCTAAGCCCAAAACTGGGGAGAGTTGCGCCTGATTTCGATTCTAAATTTGGGGGATAGAAGCCACTGAAAACGGCAGCCGGTTAGTAATGTCCGTTATTTCAATCGAGATAGGCAGTAGGCGGTAGGCCTATGCCCCACTGCAGTCTGTTACGATCCGTGATAGTAAGCAATAAAATAGGCCCTAACGCTGGCAACAGAAGCATATCCGGTTGAAATAGTGCCAATACCAGTAGTCAAAGTGCTGCAATGGCAGTGCCGCTCGCTAGGTCAGCACTATAAAGCAGCAGTGGTACTGTAGCCTATAATGCTGTCGACAGCTGCTGCTGTTGACTGTCAGTTGAGCTACGTCAGTCATAGGCCTGCAGCTATTTGGCTATAGGGCCCCTATACGTGTCGTCTCTCGGTCTGACCCAAGCTTTTGCCTGCACATGACGCTGGTTGACATTCAGGGCGGAAACGCTGGCGTTTTTGTCGTAAGGCTTCAAATTCTTTCACCGTTTTTTCTTGACACGCTGCCACAGCTTGAGACGAAGTCTGAATACCTGTCGACCAGTGAACGCTAGTCTCGAGTTGTCTACTTCACCGTGCAGTAAGTATCACTAAGTTTAGTTTGTCTACGTCTAACGTCACCTAGTCGTAGTAGTAGGCTTACTAGCTATAGGCTACCGGTAACTGAACTACTGCTATCTATCCTGAAAGCTGCAGCATGCTTGCCAATGCTTGGTGTTAACAATGAAATAGCCTTATGGACTTGAGAAACTGCTCCACAATTAAAGACTAGAGTGTCCACCATACGATAATAGTTGCCACGACGCTGCAGCTTCGCCGTCTGCGACTGCGAGCAAGTGGAGAGACATGCTTAGACTATAATCGACAGTCTGTTATAATCATCTCATTACATGCACGTTACTGTTTGCATGTAATGAGATAATTATTCCGCTGCAGTGTCTCCTACAGGCTATACGTCTGGTCCCTTGATAGTTGATACCGCTAAGAATGTCAGCTGATTTTACAACAAGCCCAGCTGTCGCTAGGGAAGGCCGACCTCACAGACCGTACTCCGGTGTCCGAAGGTCAGCAAATGTGAATGAGCAGTCATCAGCTCAGCACCCCTGTTTAAAGGGAAAGAAGGGTCGGCAATGGATGCATTAGATAGGGCATTTGCACACGTCTGTAGCCTGTTATAGTAACGATTGTGTTAATACAGTTTGGCCGTAATGCGCCATGCAAATTTATGGGGTTGGGACTCGGGACCTAAATTTTGGGAGAACGTAGCCTATGTCCGTAGGGGCCTGTCCTAATCCTCAGGGCGGGGCGGATCGTCGGGGCGGATCAAAATACAGTCTGAATCCTCGGGGCGGATCATACGGTTCACGAATTCTCGAAGCGATCGCATGGCCTCGGATCAACTCGGGGCAAACTTTATAAAACTCGGATCAAGATGTGTCGGCATTTACAGGCCTATACAGCGCGGATCTCACTTCTAGAAGTTGTCTATTAGTCTTTTGAATGAAATATGAGTAACAACAGAAAATATGCAAGATAGACGGATAAAAGGAGCAGCTGTTAACTTCAGGTCGAGCGCAAAAAGAAGGTACATTGGGTACACGATAAATGCGATTATATGTGAATAAATGCGAATAAATGCAAAACAAATGCAAATGCCAAATTACGGGACAACGACAACGTCCCCGTGAACGAAATTTTGGCGGCCGTAGCCTGTACATTGCGCATGGCTCGTTTGAAACACAGTCCGAGAACTCGGATCACCTACGTCACAGTCACGTGATCGTTTAAACCAATCAGATTGTGCCCCGACTATCCGCCCCGCCCCGAGGATTAGGACAGGCCATCCGTAGGAGGGTCGCCGATGGCGCTGTTGATAACCATGCCGCTAACTGAAACGGTTTGACTACAATTGGCAGTGCAAGTATTTTGGATGCATTCAGTATAGACCTACGCCTACGTACCTCCGTTTGGGGGAAATAGGGGACTTGTAGGTGGTCCGACTTGGTACCACAGAGTAGCCGTCGCCCGTCGGGTAACCTTATTTACTTGTTCAGACAGTTTTTTTTCGCGCGAAAGCAGCTACTGCTTTCAGCACGTCTTAGCCATTGCAATTCTGTCCGTTTGTCCGTCCGTCCGTCTGTCCGTCTGTCACACGGGTGGATCAGGCAAAAACAGTCCAAGCTAGGATCACCAAATCTTTACCGTCGGCTGCCTGGAAGACTCTAGTTTCAGGAACCGTAAAGCTTTTCTATAAATTCGAAGGGGGTCACCCCGAACGAGGGCGCTAAATGAGAGGGGGTGGGCAAAATTTGCGATTTGTGGCCAGTAAGTCATTGTATCTCAGTAGGCCCCTAACGGTGCGAGATAGGGCATAGGTTACCATTAGTCACTAATAGGAAGTCGTACACTGGCTCTCGATTGGCGCCGAATTCAGTGACCTTGAATGACCTTGAACGCCAAAATAGGCGGTTTTATGGTCTTTTTTGGCGATTTCGGGTTGCGAGAGACATTGCAAGAGCGAATTGCGCCGAAACCAATTGAGATAGACATGGACAAGCTGCATATGAAATTTTGAGCATTGAACGTAGATTTCGACGGTCCAAGTCTCGATTTTCTAGGTTCAAGGAAACTTGCGCACGGGGGCATCAAAGAGCAGTACCCCCATAAAAGTTGCAACGAAATGGCTGGAGAGAGACTGACAGTTTGCGAACAGGAACTGCTATTGGCTTTCGCGCTTCCCGTGAGCATTGGCTCAAATTTTTTATTTAGTAAGATTTAGCCACAATACGTGTGTGGCAGACAGACAAAAGACAAACACAGCCTGCGACATAGACAACCTTATGACGGTCGGCTTTAAAAATCGTAGTGCTAAACTGTTGAATGTTTTCTCTCAGCGCCGGATTAAACGCGCACCTGCGCCAGAGGTCAAGGTCTCTGAACTCGGGGCCTTCATAATTTCACAGTAATAATTTTTACGTGGTGACTATTTGGCCGGCAGTCGGTCAAATAGCCTGTACGCTATCCGACCGGTTAAATTGAAAAATCACAGTAGCGAATGACATTAAATAGTTAAGTGTACGCGCTACTAAGCAGAGTTCGCGTGATTATTGCGGTGCAGACGTGTAGTATTTAGGGCTTAGGATTAGGGTTAGGGTTTGAGTTAGGGTTAACGTTTTTAAAAAATTTGCGACAATAATGAACACCAAAAATTATCGTAGAATATAGGTGGTAAATTCGAGGTTCTTGCAGGCAAACGCTGCTGAAAACTTGCCGACCGGCTATCTGTGATGGTTTATACTTGCTAGGCTTGAGGTGCTGGTTGGCCGACTGGCGGATCCGTGATGCTACGGCTGAAGTCGTCAGTTGCTCAGCTGCCGCGGTCTTTGCGGCGGTAAAGCGAGCGTTCGGGGTGCTCGCCGTGTTGCCACATGGACACGGTCTTAGCCGCGGCCCTCTACCTAGGAGCACCATGGTGCTCAATTTGACCGGTCAAGGCTATTTGACCGGCTGCCGGTCAAATATTTTATGCATATGAAATAGGCCTGTGTCAAAAATGAAGACAGATACACAATTACACATTGAGTTTTTTGTTATAAATCAAAGTGTATAGAATTTTCTATACACTTTGGTTATAAATTAATTCATTTAATTTTCTGAAGTTCTGGAAATACTCATTTACTTATTAACTCTTAGTTTCTGACGTCATAATCGTAGGCGGTTTATTTGGTGACATTTTTAAGGATTTTGTCAGTTTTTTATGTTTGTCGATTTTGCTAGTTTCTGTTGGTATTTTTGTGTGTTTTGAAAAGTGGCCTCATTTTTCTCAGTACGCCTGGCTCTCCAAAATCTTTATCTAGCACCGAGTCTGTTTTCTCCAGCTCCAACCGGTGTGTACCCGTAAGGCCCCGGACCGCGTATCGCCGTCACTCGTCTGTGGACCTGCGGCATCTGCCACTAGTCTTGAAAAAAATAACAAATATAAAAGCCCAGCTGTCGCTAGGGTAAGCCGACCATACCGCCAAGGCAAATTTGTCCAAGCGATTTCTCAGAGTTCAGTCCGGTGCACGCTATGGTGACGGTATATTCGGCGTACTTGTGTGATGGCTACAGGCAGAAACTTTGCACCTATAGGAACTCGTAATTGCCCTATCGAACGATAACATCGCCGACCCCTTACGACATACCGTTCAGCCACAATACATCTGTTACAGACAGACAGACAGACAAACGACATGCCGATATCGTGTTTAAGACGACCTGCCAGTGGGAGTGGGCCAAAAATGATAAACCATTTCTCATCTATTGATCTGTAGGCTTGTGCATCATTCTGTAGATTAGACGGCTGTCGTAGCTGATCGATCGCAAATCAGCTGCTCAGTCGAGGGCGAGAGAGATCGAGTGACGGATCTGGAGTGAAGGGATCCAGTTGAAGATATGGCAGAGAAGCAGAAAGACGCATCATCGGATGACGACCATGAACTTCACGTGGCGCCGCTGCCCGCCGGCGGTGATCGCAAGTTGTCGATTCCCAACTCAGTGCAGCGTCGTAAGTGGGGCAGTCTGGGCACGTACAACCGGGCCATCGTCTGCGCCGTCGATCAGAGTGATCGCGCCAAGGCTGCTTTCATGTGTATGTATATTGATAAATTTAGCCTATAATTCTATTATTGTGTAGCCGTTCTAACAGGCCGCATTACGGGTGCTGTCCGTTCGTCTGTCTGTGTGTCGTGTACGGACTCCTATATAACTGGAAAACGAAAAGGCACAGAAAACAAGAAATCTGAGCTAATGCTCATGAGACGCGCGAGAGCCTATAGCAGTTCCTGTTCGCAGATAATCTTGGTCCAACTCCATCCATTTCGTCGCAATTCACTCTTTAGCTGCCAAAAATCGCCAAAAAATCACTAAAACCCCTTATTTTTAGGGTTCAAGATCAATCATGGTCATCGATGTTGACAATCCTAAGAAGCCCGTCGCCAGTGCTTGTTATGTTAAGCAGCATGTCTGTACCTATCTGCAACCATTTTCACGTTAGACAAGCCAGCAGTGGATAAATAACCACTTTTTCAGAGAGGAACCCCTATTTGACACCCGCGTGCGCAGGCCTCCTTGAACCTAGAGGGTTCGGACTTAAATTGCTAAAATCTACATTCAATGCTGAAAATTTGATATGCAGCTTGTCTTGGTCTATCTCCAGCCATTTTGGTGCAATTCACTCTTGAAATGCATGTTGCAGCCCGAAATCATGAAAAATTTACTAAAAACCCCTATTTTGGGGGTTCAAGGTCATTCAAGGTCATCGATGTTGATATTTCTAAGAAGCTCGTTGCCAGTGCTTGTTATGGTAAGCAGCATGTCTGTGCCTATCTGCAACCATTTTCACGTTAGAAGAGCCAATAACGGTAGAATAACGCTTTTTAAGGAGGGGGTGCCTCGTTCGTGGGGACCCCCTTCACCCAGTGACATGAAATTTTGTCACAAAATACTAGAAACTGTAAGCTATCATATGATGAAAACCAGAAGTCTCTATCTCACCTGGGCTCCGATCGGTACCGGGTTGTGACAGACACCAAGACAGAATTACCATAGCTAATACGCGCTATAGATAGCTATGCTAGCTTTCGCGCTTAAAAACAGTTGATGT
>Ga0209671_1009692_pt1 | contig 10096 bp, 5 predicted proteins | sample WorMetHERISLAND2_2_FD_187401 | JGI IMG/M metagenome (GOLD analysis project Ga0209671, IMG submission 187401) | Marine gutless worms symbiont microbial communities from Max Planck institute for Marine Microbiology, Germany - Olavius geniculatus... | ecosystem: Host-associated > Annelida >... | reverse complement strand
CGATAAAAATTTTGAGTACGCATAATTTCCTCTGTCCGAAATTTGCAGCTGTCGGCCGGAACACTCCAAATTTCTGCTCCGCCCACTTCTTTAAATCCACGACGACGCAGGAAGTACTCAGGAATAAATTCCCCACACAGAACTTGCATCGCGAATTTTTACAGGCGTACTTCAAAAATTACCGTTCAGTAAATTATCTATGTACTGGCCTTAAAAGTATAACAAAGTAAGCATGTCGAACAAATAAAAGAGCGCAGTGAACTCACGACCAGTTAAGCCTAGTTGCTATTAAACGCAACGCACACATGCCACGCAACACACATAACGCAAAATCATTAGGCCTACGTACTTTTTGACGCAAGTGACGCAGGCAAGGCAATAAACGTCCAGCAAGCAGATACATGCAGAAAGCACAATAGACCAGCATGATGCAAAAAAAGTACCAAGCAAGTAGGTCTACGCAACAAACGCAAGTTGAAGCAAGTAAAAGTATGCAACAAAAGCAACAGACGCAGCCGACGCAAAGATAAAAAAGGTCTCTATTCTTGCGTTGCGTACGTTGCGTTGGACGGCACAACAGAATGTAAAACGGACGCGAGACAGTATTCGTCTATACCTTGGCTTGTTTGTTGACGGCCGTCAGCGTCTTGGCTGGGCCGAGGAAATGAACAATCTCCATCAGAATATCTTCATTGCCTGAGCGCGCTGTGTAGTGTAGTGGCGTCTCCAGCGTCTAAATAGCAATTTTATGACCTATTCCTAATATAACACTGCGACTAAATCGTAGCAAAAGATGACACTGTTATGCAACCGCTCTAGTAAATCAAATCCTTAACTTTTCAATAACAACAGTGTACATTTTTGACGCGCTACAGTTATGCTGTAGAGCCTTCCTTGGCAGGATTGTCGTCCTTTGTCCGTAACGGATGTATTGTGGCCAAACGGTGCAAGATAGGGCTAAGGCTGCTATTAATCACTAGTGAAAAATCGCATACGCTCTTTCAAATAAAATAAAAACCCACCTTGGATGACCTTAAAGGCCAGTATTGCAACAGAAACTGCTCTAGGCCGTAGCGCGTCTTCCCTAGCGACAGCTGGGCTTCTTGTTACTTCAATAGTTGATTAGTTTAACACTGAAAAACCTCGAACCCGCCAGCTCTGATCGTCTACAACTAATGCAGCTGTTGTCATGAGGACACGGAGTCAGTTCGAGAAGCTGGCTTTTTCACTCCGTTTGCATTCCAAAGATTTGAACCAGATTCCTAGAGCCCCATACCAGAAAAATTAATTTTGCTCCGGCTTTATGCTTGTATGTTCAAGTTATGGGCTCATACCAGTTTCGTTGGTATGTTGACGTCTCCGCCGAACTCCAGTAATAGTCGTATGATGTCGCTGTCCTCGAGCTCATAGTGAACATCTGCAGAGGTCAGCTCAGCGGCCAGATGAACGGCCGTCTCACCTTCCTGTATGGCACATCATCATGATTGCTCATGCTAACTCAGCCTCATTTCATTAGCAAAATGAAAAATGAATAGCAGTTTACGGGTTACGGGGTGAAGGCCTAATGTAGTTGATTGCGGCGGTGGTATGTCTGCTAGCTGCAAACCGCGGGATGTTCGCTGACGTGAGCAATGAATGGCCGCATACTGCGCTGGGGTATCATAGCTCATGCAACTCATACATAGATTGTAAAACGCGTGTGGCCACGAGTCTGGCTCCTGTAAACAGCGCTATGGGTTATAGCGACGTGGCGTAACGGTAACGCGTTTCATCCGATCAACTAAATTACTCTACCCCGGGCCGGGTTAAGACTTAAATGGGTGACTGCCTACAGGCAGGTAAATCATCTCGGTATGTAACCAGCCGCCTAGATCAACTCAGCCTTTTATCCCTCCGTGGCAGATAAATCGAGTCCGGCCTATCTGGCTGGGTTAAGGCAGGGCGCGTTCACCTGTGTCGGGTGGTAAGTAACACTGTGTGATCCCATACGGCGTATGACGCTCCATAGCTCTGAGATGGGTTTCCTAAGAAAAGCTATAGCATTTAACCATTTATAGCAAGCACCTGACCGTTATCATTTTTTACCTTTCGGACAGTTGGACAAAATGCAAGCGGCAGATCGTGAGGTCGTTTGTTACTTCGTGGACGGGTGACTATATGCAGACAGGTGAACCATTTCAGCGCATTAGCACGGATATTTAGTAGTACAACCAAAGCCAACTCAATTTTCCATCCCTCCGGGGTAAGCAAATCGAGTATCTGTCTGTTTGGCTGGAGTTTAGGCAGGGCGCGTTCACCTGTATTGGGTGGCAAATTCTTTATGGCAGGTGACGCTCCGTAGCTCCGAGATGGGTTAGGCCTACCAGAAGAACTTATAGAATCATTTGAACTTTAATCTTTAATCTTTACAGGAAAGTGTGAAAACCACATGCTGTCACAATCATCACCTTTACATTAAAGGCTGTGTTGCTCTTTATGGCAAACCCATCGCAGAGAGCTACGAAGTCTCACCTGCCATTATTCACATTAAACGTATTAAATCAAATACTCAAACGCCTTTGAGCAAGCGAAAAGTTTATCAGGTCACTGTAATCTGACCTGACCTAATTTTGCAGACTGAACTGACCTCGTTCTGTTCGTTGATAAGCATAACGAGCTCATAGCGCGACTGTTTCTTAGCAGTGAATTTAAGGATCTTGTCTGCGACGTCGAAGTGGCAGTGACGCACTGCTGCGTGTAGACTGGTCTCTCCCGCCTAGTATATAGATACATCACAATGTTATTAACAATAAATGTACAAAACATCAGTTTATACACTTGTTAATGGCGACATGCCATGAGTGACACATCGAAAACGGCAAAAATCATAAAAAGGTGATATCACTCACCATCACATCATCTAACTGTCAATGTGCTGTTGTAAGCACGTCTTAACACACGCCACTTCTATCTGTTTTTAACTTTTATTAGAAAAAATAAACTCGTCACAAAACAGGACCCGCGTCAGTCCGCGTCCGCAAAAAATCCTGCGGATCTGGATCCGCGGACTGACGCGTCCGCAGTCCGCACATCGCTGGTGCCTTAGCAGCCAGAAAAAAATTGGTCAACGTGTAGAGGAAAACATCAAAGTGTACGTCATACTGCATCGGAGTTTTACACAGCACTCCTCTAGTGCACAAATTATATGTAATCAGAGCCTAGCAACTTGGATAAGCGAATACTCAGTACGAGCTTATGTCACTCCAGACAATGCTTAAACAGCGCTCAAACGACATACAGGGTGGTCCAAAAAAACGGACCCCCAGTTTTATTTTTGGGATAACTTCGGTAATTCAGCACCAATTTTAACCATTCTTTCACTGTTACAAGCAGAAATTTATGCCACGTAAACGTGAAGTTCTTTCGTCCACCGCACCTTTATTGTGTGACCACATTACCTAGCAAAACAGTTCTCAGTTCGTAAGCCCATGATCAAACAGCGATCATCCTTTGTTATTCTGCCCATATCAAACGATTTGTTCTAAAAATTATTACTGGTAAACAAAGTAAATAAACACAATATGACGTAACAATGACGTCACAAAGCACTACTGCGAATAAATAAGTAAGCTTAACTATTTTATGCTACGAAATTGATATCTTTATGTGTTGCCTGTTCTCCGAGACCACTGTAGCTTTGACAGTGTTTGTTTTGCTATGTAATGTGGTCACACAATAAAGGTGCGGTGGGCGGAAGAACTTCACGTTTACGCGGCATAAACTTCTGCTTGTAACTGTGAAAGAATGGTTAAAATCGGTGCTGAATTACCGAAGTTATCCCAAAAATAAAACTGGGGGTCCGTTTTTTTGGACCACCCTGTAGACTTCACCGTCGTCAGCCGAAAGTTGCGAAAACAGTGAGAGGCCTACCAATACAAGCTGAGTGTGGTTTAACCGCAGATTCGCCTAAATTCTCAGCATTTCAGCGTAGTTTTATAGGGTGTTTACACGATCCAGCAAACGTCCAGCATTGGCGCGTGTATTTTGAATACATTTGCTGGAAGTTTGCTGGACGTTTGCTACATCGTGTAAACACCCCCATTACATTGCCCACAGTAAATGTAAACAGTTAGCTTAGTCACGCTGCCATTATGAGCCTCTGATTCGTTCGCGACAAACGGCAAATGTGTTTTGCAAATCTTTTGATTAATTGATTGATTGGATGATAACAGAGAAACGCCGTATACCGTTGATTTGAGTTGTGGGTTGGCGTCGTCGTCTAGTAGTGCGTCTACCATCTTGGCGTGACCGTATCTCGCAGCAATGTGCAGCGGCCTTTCCTTGTTCTATACATACGTAGTATATACACAGCATAATGTCCACCACACGTCAAACAAGAAACAAGAAACAGCTGTCGCTAGGATAGCCGACCGTACTGGTTGTCAGTGACCTTCCACATCATCTAAAGTCAATGATTTTTTTGTAATTTGAAAGGTCCTATCCCACTTCCTATTGGTGATTAATAGTGAACTTGGCCGTATCTTTCACCGTTTCCAAAATACGGCCACTTATAGCTTGAAACTTTCCATTGAAGCTTGCGGCCAAACCGCTGCAGATGGAGACATAATTACTATAGACCAGCCACAAGAATTCGCCAGCGCCCTATCTGATGGTAGGCCTACCGTCGCCGATTCCTACGACTTACTGTTTAGCCACAATACCGCATGACTGGCATATCATAGTGCATTGTGACTCTTTAATGTCATCCAAGGTCAATGATTTTCATGTCATTTGAAAGCCAATGTTTGACTTCCTATTAGTGACCAATAGCAACCTATGTTCTATCTTGCACCGTTTAGCCACAATATATCCGTGACAACCAAACGGACGAACAGACAGGCAAACAGGCATATAACAACCGTAACATAAGCTGGACCGTTACTGGAGCGTAAAATACCAAAAAAAATTCGCAGAGGCGTTAAGATATAACAAAATAAATAGAGACTGCCGTCTCGATCATTATCGATTTTTTTCCCTCAGTTCGTGACATGTTGCCCTCGATCTTTGATCTAGGGTACGAACTTTGGGTCAAATATTTTCAATAATGATTTCGACGCCAGGCACTATTTGTATAATGTGCTTATGGCTGCCAGAAAATCGATGCAGTTGAACATAATGTCCGCACAACACTAGACGGACTTGCTGTTGACCATAAGCCATAAGCACATTATACAAATAGTGACTGGCGTCGAAATCATTATTGAAAATATTTGACCCAAAGTTCGTACCCTAGATCAAAGATCGAGGGCAACATGTCACGAACTGAGGGAAAAAAATTCGATAATGATCGAGACGGCAGTTTCTATTTATTTTGTTATATCTTAACGCCTCTACGAAATTTTTTTGGTATTTTACGCTTTTTTCAAATAAAGTAAAAATGGTTGTCTGCTGATAACGTATGACGTACCGTTCAGCCACAATACATGATTTCGGCGTCGGCGTGGTCATAGACGTCTCTAATGTTAATGAGGCGTGACTGGCGACAACGTGATGACTACGCCATTCAAATAGTGCCCTCTGGAAGGGCAATACTGTCAATACTGCCTCCGTGGAGGGCATTATGTCACTGCGCTGTTGCTGAAAAAGTGACTATGGCATATTTGTGAATGTCACGTGACGCGCTTTGCACCAATCGCATGCACGCCGTGCAGGTATTTTCCGTTGATGTACAACAATAATTCTCAATATTCGGTGGGTGACCGTCTGCGAATAGGTAAACTATCTTAATACATAACCAACACCGAGATCAACTCAGTCTTCCAACCCTCCGGGGTAGGTAAATCGAGTACCGGCTTGTCTGGCTAAGGTTGAAGCAGGGCATGTTTATCTGTATCGAGTGGCAAGAAACACTACCCGATTTCATAATTACCGCTACGCAGTTCGGCGATGGGTAGGCTATTTTGTAACATGCTATGTTAAAGACAAGAGGATGCGGCCATTGAGGGGCCGCCCACTATGGGGCCGTCCTTGCAGTTGAATACGTGCGTGCGGCTCACCCGGTCACTCGGTGCAAGGCGGCAAGGGATCCTTACGCTACCTGCCAAATATCAAGTTGATCGGACAACAGGCGGCGAAGTTATGGGGATTTTTTGCAAACTGCGTAATTAGCCGTCGTGATCTTGACCTCTGACCCCTTGACCTTAAAATTGGTCCACGAGGTGCTGGTGTCCCAGGGACCCTTCCTACCAAGTTTGGTTTTCGTAGGCTTTTTCGTTTCCCCCTAGGTAGAGGCACGGGACAGACAGACAGACAGACAGACGGACAGGATCAACACATGATGGGGCCTCCTTCTAGGAAAGACGGCCCCATAAAAATGATGCTGCTGCAGACCGAATAGGCGTACGCCAGTCATTATCTTCGCCATAGCCAAATTAAAACATGAGCGTTCTGTGCATATTGACAAAAAAAATAACGAAAAGTTTAAACACTCGCTGCTTCGAAAATTAACGTTCTGAGAAACAGAGCAAATGAATTTTACAGTAAGTAAAGTTTTAACTTGAGCAGATGGATATTTACACGTGGCATTTTTGACTGTAAGCACAACAAAAATAATGATAAACTTTCATTTCCTGAAACATGTAAAATCCCTTTCTTGTGGAGGTCCATAGACAGCTGCCCACTTTGCCCCTTCCTAGACCCGGCATTGCTCATAAATGACGGCCTACCTGTTGACTGGCGTTTGAGTCGGCTCCGCTTTTGATGAGAATCTCGGCGCATTTTTCACCGTCGTCAACACGAGATGCGATATGCAGCGGCGTCTCAGCCGTCTACAGGCAACAAAGGCAACAACAACAACATTATTTAATTCGTCAAAGCGCACACAAATAACAACAAGCTAATGCAGTAATGCGGCATAAACAGCCGGACAAAACTTGCATTTGCATATGCCTCAATAACAAAGTTAAAACTAACACAAAGAGCAAGTTAAGTATTTTACACGGTATAAGAAACAAACGCAAGAAGTTACTCTGTGAACGAAGTGAGACTGATGAGTTTTATCAGAGTGTTTGAACATTGAAAAAAGCAGAATCGATTCGGTCCGCAAATAAGCTATTCTAAAATTGGTGACATGTTTAGCAAAAATTCAGATCTATTATTATTTTTGTGATCACATACAGGGCCTCCAGTAACGTTGACGTCAGCACCGTAACCGAGAAGCGTCTGTGCAGCCAAGTGTTTGCCGTACTGAACAGCCAGATGTAGAGCTGTATAGTCGTCCTGTGCATGAGAGACACATTCACTTATTACCCACTAGTTCGTGTGTAGCTCGGTAGTCTAACGGTAACGTGTCGGACTTGTAATCCTGAGGTAACTCAGAGGCGCAGGTTCGACTCCGCACCAGGACACTGCCGGGTAACGACCTTAGGCAAGTTGTTCACACACATGTGCCTCTGTCACCAAGCAGTATAATTTGGCACCGGCTTCACCGCTGGGACGTAAACAGGCACACCACGCGATATACACCTCGTGGTCTCGCAGTGTAAAAACTGGTATCTGGCTGAGGGCCTTAGGAAACGGAGATCAGCGCCGCCCTATGGGCCGTAAGGCTTGAGAAAGACTTTACGTTTTTTCTTACTTCGCCATACATTATCATAATACTCAATATTCGTATTTTCGCGCGTAAAAACGTTGTGCTCCTATCCGACGTTTTCTGGATTGTGTGGCTCCCCTTTGTGGAAGCCCTAGCTGTTTGGCCGAACATGCTGAGCAAGCCCAAATCCGTTTCCGTAACACTCACTTATTCCACTCTGTAACGTGATTCGTTATAGGATGTTTACACGATCCAGCAAACTTCCAGCAAACGTCCAGCATTAGCACGACGTGTATTTTGAATAAATTTGCTGGAAGTTTGCTGGACGTTTGCTGGATCGTGTAAACACCCCATTAAACATGCGGTGAAACGAGGAAGAAAATCGTGGTGGATGTAGGCTAATACCTTGGTGCGTGCTTCGATGTGCGCGCCTTTCTGCAGCAGCGCTTTGATGACGTTCACGTGACCAGAGATAGCAGCCGCGTGCAGACACGACTGACCTGACTGCAACGTGCATAGAGATGATAAACAACACACCGGAACACAGATAAGTAAGTGAATTTTTTTCAAAATGTCGCCACTTGTAATACATGGTGGTATAAAAATCACGAGGGACAAGTTATGGATGACTGTGTAGGAGCTACATTGTAGGCCTTCTTGACACAGTGGGATGATAGCAGTATGCTGGAAAAAAGGTAAAGATTTTTAGAGTGAAATTGTTTGTCGAAACTTGAAAGATAACAGACAGATTATATGAGATGCATTTTTTAGACGCACTAAAAAAATAAAGGTAAAGGTGTCAATTTGTATAGCGCATCTCGCGCACAACGCCTCTAATGCGCTTTTTGTCACTAACCAGAGCCGCCAGTCGCACGGCCACCACGTGCAGCCTGCAAACACAGGCTAACGCAGCGGCCGGCTAGGCAGCCCCAGTCAGCTGTACTAAGGTCACCACCTTCCGCAACCCGTATACATGTAAGTGAGTTACTGCTCATTTTACCATCACACGGAGGGTAGAAGGCACCGAGATGGTTTACCTGCCCGGCGCAGAGTAACTTCGTTTCAGCCGAAACGCGTTACCAACTACGCCACGCCACCAACTGCCGTGTGAAACGTGTAATCTGTAAGTGTTTACTGCGAATACTGCTGACCTTGTTAGGCATGTTGAGTGGGACGCCTTTCTTGAGCATCGCCATGGCGGTGTCGGCATTACCACAGAGTGCTGCCACGTGCATCAGTGTACTGCCGTCATTTGATCGACTTGACACGTTCGCATGAAACTTTTCGACGAGCATCTCGACAATCGCCGTCTGGCCGCGCTGGGTGGCTATGTACAACGCAGTACGACCCACCTGAACCATATAATAAATAGCACGAATAACAGGCGCCCAAACTAATTCGGAAACAAACGAAATCACAGATAGGTGCGGATGCTGCCACCTACCCCAAAGTCTCCCCATCTCACGCAAAGTCACTGGCCCATTTAACACAGCGTGCCACTGGACCCGCAAGTGTACCCGCCAAATGTCACTTGAATCAATCGAACGGTTGAAGCAGCGTTCACGGGAGTGACAAACGGCAGACAGACGGCAGACAACGCTAAATTGATGTCGCCTAAAAAGACAAATTTTTCAAAGTAAAATCGTGACTAAACGAAAGCACGAAGTGGACGTCCAGTTCTCTAAGCGGTGGCTGAGTTTTTTTTATACTAAGCTGCCTGGGATGGACCGACAGAACTCGCGGTGCGGCCTGGTAGAACGACCACACGCAGTGGCATAGCCGGAAATTGGAGGCCACCATGGACAGAACAGAATGGCAGCATGATTGCTGCTCTGAATAACTGTCTTCAAACGTCAAACCACAAACGCAATACAACACAAATGCTAACAGTAGCTAACTAGAAAGACAATATACCTGAAATAATAATATCCTCATGTGAGGCTAAAAGCCAAAAATGTTCATTTTGTAAGAATTTATGAGCAAAATTAAAGTTCTGAGAAACGATAATCTTTTCTGTCGTCAGAAATTTGCAGCTGTCTGTCGCAGAAAAGTCCAGTTTTCTGCCTCTCCTCTAAATTATTTTTTAACCAACGACGACACCGCTGCAGGGTTTTACTATATTTGACTCTGCACTATGCTGTGTATCTTACCTTGTCAGGTACGCTGGCGCTTGCTTTGAACGAGTGAAGCATTTTAACCATCTCTTCGTCTCCGGTCATGACGCTGATATGCAGTGGGGTCAGTCCGCCTTCGCCCTGTGCCAGGATATACACATGACGCAATGTACGCGGCTTTCTTTACCAGTTGTACGTATACACGGGTTAAACGAGGGCACCGCGTTAACCCATCTTCTATTTTCAGTCTGCATAGTTATCCCACATAAATTTAATAAAACTGGCGCCACCAAAATTTTAGCTTAAAATGCAAATAATTAACGTTCTGCTCACTCCGCTGGCAAAGCTTACAGCGCTCTCCAGGCCCCTTAGCTGTATTTAAAAAGAACTACTTCTATCGGAGAAGAATGTG
>Ga0209671_1009690_pt1 | contig 10096 bp, 5 predicted proteins | sample WorMetHERISLAND2_2_FD_187401 | JGI IMG/M metagenome (GOLD analysis project Ga0209671, IMG submission 187401) | Marine gutless worms symbiont microbial communities from Max Planck institute for Marine Microbiology, Germany - Olavius geniculatus... | ecosystem: Host-associated > Annelida >... | reverse complement strand
GGATTGATTAGCACGTGACTGAATGTTGGCCGCTCGTTGGCCTACTATTGGTATTGGACAAACGTTGTGTGTATTTTGTAATGTAGATTAAACACGTATGTACGCACGAGTATGATACAAGGGGTCGGCGTTGGACGATTCAGTTTTCTACAACGCCATTTTTTATTATATCGAACGACCCCATATGCGTTTTGGTGGTGATTCCTGACCTGCCAGGGTCTTTCTCCATTGCAGTTAATTTCACCCCAAAATAAGTAATTATTTCTGTTTTCCGATTTCACCGTTAACACTAAAAAGTTTTAAAAACTGGCGAAAAACGAAGAAAAACAACACGCACGCACGAACAACAAAGAAAGTAAAAGTCAAAAACCAAAACCTACAGCTAAAAGTCGATCGAAATGTAAAACTGTAAATAAGTATCCTTAAGGGGATGTCAGACGAACGACAAAATCGGCCGACAATAATCTGTCGTGTGTCATGCAAAAATCGCCAGATTTCGTCGGCCGAGATCATGGCCGAGATAGAGCATGTTTTAATTTTAGAACCGGAATTCTTTGTGGCCAACATTTTTCTAGCCGTAACTTTTCTATGGTGTGTCCACGTTGAAAAAGTAAACAAATATAGAAGTAGAAAGTTTACAATGAAGTGTTAGCAGTTTGAAATAAGCAGCGTAAGTGACTGGGTCACGTTGAGTTGTTGACTTTTTATTCGAGTGTGTTTATCGTAAATGTAAACGTAAAAAGTAAAGTTTAGTACTTGCTATAGCGCTTCTTCTTACATGAGACGGACTCGTTGGCCAGAAGGCGTAGCACTAATTGTTGAATTGGCTGAATCGACCGATTCCGAAGATCTCCATCGGCGAATCGACGAATGCAGATACTGAATGAGCAGCATATAAAAAACGAAGGAATTAATATTGTTGCTTATCCCCACTCAAAACCCGATGCAGTTCTCTGAATCGACCGATTCAGAAGATCTCCATCGGCACCGATTCAGCAATTAGTGCTACCGGCCAGAAGCGTTTTGACAATCTCGAAGTGGCAGCTGATTGGCATGAGTTAATGATACCGCAGCGCACTATGCGGCCACCCATTGCTCGCGTAAATGAACTGGGGCTTTGCGTAGCACTTTTGTACGTTGATATCATTCCATTATATCCGAACTCAACAAACTTGCACTAAAAGTTATACCAACTATTGTAAAACATGGTGTACAGTAACACAAAAGACATTGTTGGTGGTTAATAGCTATTTATTGCACTTTTAACATGTAGCAGTGCATCAGTTAACGAATTCAAATATGAAACAACCTGTTATTAATTTTGAAATTGGATCAAACCGTACAAATTTCAAACAATTGAATATCGCTTTACATCCCTAGTTTAAACTGTACCAGTCTGGCAACTGTGAGTGTCACGGTGTTAATGCTGAGACAATCTGATGTGACTGCCTAATTTACTGTGACTATCTTTTGAATTGTATCTGTAAGCCATGGCTAGCCACCATAAGCCATATATAATCCTAAGCCACGGCTTAAGCTGGCTAGCCAGCCATCTGAGACAAAGCCTGTTTTCACGTATGCAACATTTTTCGTCTTTCTGGCCATCATTTGAGTTCAGTTTAGACAACATGTATGTGTTGTAGTCCAGTGTGAAGATGGAAGGCACAAGACTGTCAGAGATCAAGCAGAGACTGAACTTCAGCAATAGATTGATCAAACTCCAGGTAGGAATGTATGATGTGTGTTAACACTTTTCATATCACTTTGGTTCGAAGAAATTATTGCGCAGATAGCTAGAGCAGATAGGCTGCAGGTATTGATATTGATATTGATAAGATCAGTGAGAAAATTTAGTCAAATTGTTGTGTGTTCTTTTTTGTCAAGTAACAACTTTATGTTACTTTGTCAAGTTGTTCTATCAATAAGCTGTATTATTTGGTATCGTCCAGGGGGTGGTGATGCTCTGCGGCTGGGTAGGTAACTGTCACAGTGGCCATACATCACAGATGGTCTATCTGCTTATGGGCTCAGTGGTCCAGCAAGGGTGATGAGCACCTCCCTATGCTCCCAAAGACATTGCCAGTTTATTTTGTTTGTAAAAATTACACTTTTTGTATTGGAGGAAGTACAGCAAGATAGCCTAAAATAAGAGATTTGCAGGAATAAATTGCATTTATGATGACGTAGTGTATCATGTTATAGTTTATATGATAGTTTTAGATGGCACATTATTTTTATGCTTTATAGTTCATATTTTTACTCGTAGCTGATTGGCATATTTTAACGTTGCTGTGTAGGCTGTTGGGTCTCTGGTGAAGGGTATTGTTGCTTACTATGATAAATCATTGCCTATATCAGAGACAACTGTAGAGGTTCGGAACTACCATTTTTCTGCCAGTATTTGTTGAATTGTTGTAATAAATGGCTTTTTTGTTTATTCTGATGTGCTGTGTGTATGTGGTTGTCTATGCGAGTTAACTGTTAATATAAAAACGTGTACCAACAAATCTGGATCGTCAAATCTGGACTGTCAAAACTAACCTACTACACGAACCCTATCCCCATCCCTATTACTAATCCGTAATTTTTAATTCTAACCCTAATCTTAACCCTTACCTAACTCTATCCATATTCCTAACCCTATTCCTAACCCTAATCTCTAATCCTAATTTTATACCAATTCATAGCCGTTGTCGTTAGTGGATCAAAGTTCACCCATTTTTTTGTTTAACGCGGGAGGGATGGTAGTTTATAACGCCATTTACCGCTTGTTGATTTCTCTGTCCGTTCCAAAGATATTTGCACTCAAAGTTGAAAGTTGTCCTAAATCACACTGAATTTTGGACGTTTTTTGCTATCCCAGATTTTAAGGGGGCAGTGCCCCCTAAAAGCTGTACACATGTTATCAGCCCCATTTAGCATTATGTCACGTGGCCAAGTTTCATTAGGCTACTCCCTTTGGCTTTAAAGTTATTGAGGCTAATTTGCTAAATGTTAAGCCAATTTTGGACCCCTCTTTGAAAAAAAATTGTAAGGGGGACCCCCGTCTCCGTTGGGGGGTGCACTAGTAAGACTTGGTCATTCTGTAGGGTATGTAAAAATTGTAGGTGCAGCATCCTTTAGGGGCCAAATTATGGTCTTTCAAAAAAGTCGATTTGGGTGGGTATCATTCTACCCTTAGATCTTTGGAATTGGTGAACCGTATTTCATTGCACTTTTTTCACCTAACGCGGGAGGAATTGCGATAGATTACATATTTGTTCAGTTTTGAATATCTTTGTCTGTTCTGGAGATATTCGCCATCAAACTGTGAAGTTGTCCGAAATCTGGCCAAATTTTGCATGTTTTTGGCCTTAAAATTTTGTTGGGGTGGGCCCCTTATAATTTTGGATGGCATTATAAAATTTGGCATAGTACTGATCACCATGCAAAATTTCGCGTCAATCAACCGACGCATCTCGGAGATCTCGCATTGGAATAAAAAAAATAAATAAATGAAAACATCTGCAGTAAAACATAAGTCCGCTCTGAAAGCTATCGCTTCCAGGCAGACTAATAATTGGCTTTTAGTCTACGTTTGAACTGCAGCCTAGTTGTTGCTAACCGCAACTATGGTATAGTTCTGCAGTTCAGGACCAGGTAGAGAACAGGCTTAACTTCCAAACTTAGTTCTATAGTGCGGTACAACAAAGTCAGATCCGTGTCTGAGTGTCTATCAGTGAGACTGTCATGCTGTGTCTGTGCGTATGTAAGTGTCCGGCGCTGAGGCTGCTGTACGAACAGTGTGCTGATGCTGATGTCATCACTAGCAGTGCCTGCTGTGATGCTGTCTGTGACCTGGTGCTACAAGGTCAGGCCGACTGTACGCTAATACTATGCAAGCTGCTCAACACTGCTCCAATTGCTGGGTGTGTGAGTCTCACTTAGGGCCAGTCAACCTAGCTCATTAATATTCATTATATCTGCCTGTACTGAGTGACACATCTGTTTGTGTCACAAAGCATTGAACCAGTGAAGCAGCTGTTGTTACTAACCAGCGACTGACTGCAAAAACTAGTGGTTATCTAACACACTGGTTATGCAAAAGAACAACAACAAGAAATTTGAGCTAATGTTCAGGAAACATGTGAGAGCCTATAGCGGTTCCTGTTCTCAGGTAATTTTGGTCTATCTCCATCCATTTCGTCGCAATTCACTGTTTTGCAGCTTAAAACTGCCAAAAAATCACTAAAAACCTTTATTTTTATGGTTTAATGTCAGTCAGGTTCATCAATGTTGACAATCCTAAGAAGCTCGTTGTCAGTGCTTGTTATGTTAAGCAGCATGTCTGTGCCTATCTGCGACCATTTTCACGCTATGCAAGCCAACACCGGACAAATAATCACTTTTTAGAGGGGTACCCCTCTTTGACACCTGCATGCGCAGGCCTCCTTAAACCTAGATGGTTCGAACTTGGATTGCTAAAATTTCCATTCAGCATTGAAAATTTCGTACGCAGGTTGTTTTGGTCTATCGCCAGACATACTACCATTATTAGTTCTAAAAAACTGCTACGACTACTGTTCTGTATGATATATCATTATGAGGTCATGTCAACTGTAATTTAGTAATATTGTGGATCAACTGCTCAAATTTACTCTTGTTCTTGTGGCTGGGTACGTGCGCTGATTAACATGTGCTGCTCTTATTGTGTGGTGGTGCTCCTGTCCTCCAATAGACAGCATTCTGACATTAATGACTGTCTGGAGGATAACAGGGAGGATTATTAGAACTCTGCCATTGTTTTCACGTATGCACATTTAAATGGAGAGTTCTTACAATTTTAGGTTTAGCTTTAGCTCATTTTCGTGTTTTGTGTTTCTGTAAAGGTTAAACTTTGTGTTTCATTAATGTAACAGTTAAACTTTCTATTTTATTATTATGTTTATGTGCAAGTTTGCCTGAAAAGACCAATCCCAAAATGACCGATGCTGTGTCGAGTGGGATGTTAAACCCTACTCACTCACTCACTTATTGTGTGGTGAGCATTCTAACCAGTTAAAGTACAGTTTTGTTGTTCCTCTGTCCTTCTGTCTGTCCTGGGAGGATTCCTAACTCGAAAACTAAACAACAGAAAACAGAATTGGCATGCACGTTTCTTACAGCAAACTGCAGTGCCAATTCTCAGTTCAGGTGCTCAAAGGTCAGCTTTAAGATTAGGGTTTAAGTTGCTTATTGCAGTACCATATATGTAGCTAGGCAAATAGCCACATAATATGTCAGTGCTGGGCTGACAGTTTTCCACTTTACATAAGCAACATGCAGACTAAGTCATTGGTCGAATTGTAAAGCAGAGAGTCATTTTTGTTTGCCTGTGCTTTCATTTTATTGGCTGGTATATTTTTCAGAGTTACTCCAGCTTATGCTGGGTTCTTTAAAAGGAACTATTCTGGATTGTCAGAGAATGACTTTTTACAGACCATGTGTCTGTATCAAACTCTTTCGGTGCAGATAGCTTCATATTGGAAATATTGAAAAGTTTAGTTTCTTGTATGTTAATAGCTGTAAATTGTAATAATTTGTGCACAAATGCTTAAATCGTGCTGATTCTGTCTTTTTTTCGGTTTTGCACTTTATCAACTAATTTTTTTATAATCAACTTTATGTGTTAAGAAGTCCATTCATTGTTAGTAGAATAGTGATGATGAGATTGTAATAAATTTGCTTACTTCTTTGCGTTATGGTCAGGAATTTGTCAAGCGTGGTCTCCGCAGTCAGTTGTTTATTACAGTGGATCTGTAGTCATCAGCGGACAGGTGCAGTCTCCTGTCCATTTCACATCAGGTTTGCATTTTATTATTTGTGATCTACTGTTTGTTTGTGCTGGTTTGGGTTAGTTGGTAACGTCGTTGGTCGCATAAACGAAGTTAATGCCAGGCCGAGTTAGTACGTGGATTGGTGACTGTCGGCAGGTGGGTAACCCAGGTCAACTCAGCCTGGCCATCCCTTCGTGGGTAGAGCAATGAGTACCAGCGAAAGCTGAGACGTTAACAGGCATGCTGCGTGATGCACTGCCCCGTATTTGTGGTCTCGCAGTGTAAAAACTTACAGATAAACTGCCAACAGTTATATAACCACATCAAGGTAAACTCAGCCTTTCATCCCTCCGGGGTAGGTAAATTGAGTACTGGCCTGTCTGGCTAGGGTTAGAGTGCATTGATCTGCATTGGCTGGCAGTTAACACTTGAGTGTGTGATCCCATATGGCAGGTGATGCTCCATAGCTTTGCGTGGTTAGCTGTAGGTTCCACTGATAAAGATGGCAGCCAACGGATGCTGTGTTTTTTGAACATGCTGGTCCATCTACTTGGAACATTCTTCCGGAACACTTTTGAATGCAGCTCGCGTTGTTTACCTACTTCAGACGTAATCTAAAACAGTTTTACTTTTCGTTCTGCTAACACATCGATTGCATTCGAGGTTGTTACAGTTAACATGCTATATAAATTACTTACTTACTTACTTACGTAAAGAGCTATACTCGTCCTTTGCCTTCTGACGTTTTGCATATTATACGTGTGCGTGTGTGTGTATGTAGTCGTCCAGTGCATCCATTCATTACATTGCTGATGAGTTGTCAGACTCAGCATGCTGGATGGTGTTTGCTGCAACAAGTCAATGATATTCTCTTCACTTCCACTCACCGGTGGTACGTCGGTGTTTTTAGATGTTACTTTTATTTTTGTATTTTTGATGTCCCGACACTTCACAGACTGATCGTTCATTGACTGACATTTGGCATGCTATGTTTTCTTTTTATGTAATTGTTGGGTTTGGCCTGCAGCACAGATTTTTTATGAACAAATGATTTCAGTGTTATTAACACTACTACTTTACTGCAACTAACATGTTGATAGAAGTAGAGTCTGTTTTGTACTCGGAAAATTTTGCATTTTTTGTGGCAGTTCTCTCTAGCTTACATAGCAACATTCTGTAAGACTAATTGGTGGTAAGAGAATGACTTACTTACTTGTTTTCTTTACTGCAGGTGATGCTTCGTAGCTGTACAGTGCGTTATCAGTAAAGCAGGCTATACACTCCCTTTAATTTTTTATACCTTGTCTGGAAAAAGTAACCCCCTAGACATCGTTGAATAAAAATGTCAAAACAGAATGAATCTGAATAAAATTCTGTGTACTTAATCCCCCAATAAATTGCTGAGGTTATCACCAAATCTTGTCGGAAAAATATTATTTCTTAGCGGAGTTATTCATTCTTGAATATCGATAAAAAATGTTTCTGTGACTTTTTTCTCGCCACAGCGTATATGTGTAGGTCGTTGGAAGATGGTTTACTGATGCTGGATCCATTTGTCAGATTTGTCCTGTGTGATCCGTGCTGCACTGCTGCCTACCAGCCTCTGAGGCTGGGACTAATGTCTACGCTCAGTCTCCACTCTGTTGACAACTTGACACTCTTGCGCTATCTACTGCAACTCATTCCATTCATGCCGGTACTCCACCTTGACTTTTATTCTCTAAATTGTTGTCACTCTGTTTCTCTGTGCAGTTAGTTAGGCTGCGTTCACACAAACACGAGTACGAGTACGAGTCTGGGTTTCCGTTTATGGCCCGTAGAAGCTTTACTCGTACAAGTGGAACGTTTACGGTCACTTGTACAAGCACATAACTAAATTGCGTGTCGGCCATATTGAAAAGTCACAGTGAAATCGAATCGAGGAAATGCTTCGCCATTAAAACAACAATATTTCACTCCAAAGTTACTATTTTCATTAACTGCACACCTCTAACGATGAACTCTCTTACGATGACATCAGTTCTGACGTCAAATATGCGCCACGGCTTTTATAAATTATATTAATGCTATTTATGAGTAGTTTACTTTTTACAAGTTGGATAAAAACACGACCTGCACAGAAACTACTTGTACGAGTGAAATTTACAGGTAACCTGTACTCGTATGTATGTGAATGGCCACCATTGAAATGCATGCAAACTTGTGTTTGTCAGAACTCGTATACGGGAACCCGTACAGTGCCGGATTTGTACTCGTGTTTATGTGAATGCAGCCTTACGCAGGGTTCCCACGTCTCCTGGAAAGTCCTGGAAAATGAAAATTTTATATAGCTAACAAAACAATGTAGTGTCCTTGTGCCAGATGCGTTCTGTAGCTGTAAAATGTGCCAATTTTTTGTGAGAATTTGTCCTTACAGTGCAAAATAGTCTTCAGCTTCAGTGGTCTTTGCCTCTTCTGAGCTCCCATCAGGGCTTTGCTCCTGAACCTGCTGGCGGCACAGTCCCCAGATCTCCAACATATGCTTGCACTCCTGCACTTGCCACAAATGCCGGATCAATCCAAACTGCATTGCTGCAGGCTTGTAGTACAGATTTGTGTCCACCATTCTGAAATTCCTTTATTCCGCTGGTAAGCTTATCTCTAACCAGAACTCTAATTTTCGGAATAGTGGATCTTCAGAATAGCAGGCTGGTATCAAAGTTCAAGTGTGTGTGTGTGTGCATAGTTGACTGGTTCGGCTGCAGTGAACGAGGTCTCGCTGTGGCTGACTCATATTGGACACGCTCTGCTGATGCCATCTCAACAGCAGCCATACAGCGAGGAAGTGGTGCCAATGTTTATCTCTTATGCTCTGTCAACAGCCATCAGTCATCTACATCATCCGCAGCAGCAGAAGTATGGTCAGCCTCCGTATCTTTCCCAGGTGCTTCGCATTGTCTCGGCTCTCACTGCCAAGTACCCCAGTGTAAGTCGGTGCGAGTTTATGCAATAACTGGGGCTGCAGAAATCAACAATGGATTGATTAATTCGTTTGAAAAAAATAATTGATAAAATTTTTTATTGATTAAAATTTGATGAAAATTTTGGACTTCTGAACATCCAAAAATGGTCGATGATGAAAACTATTTTTGGAATCTAATTTTGTTTTTCATTGGACATGTCATCAAAAATTTTACTTGTACAGTGTTAGTTTAACAGTCCAGACTTTGTGCTCTTTTTGGACTACACAGTTTGTGTTTGTGTCGGCTGCTGCATCATCCAGTTTTTCAATTTTGCTTTAGTTTGCAAAGAAATAACAACAACCAGTAGCTGAATTCTGCGATTTTTATGATCTTTCTTGACTCCAAAAATAAATTGAAAATAACGGATTAATTTTGATTTATTTTTAGAAATTAATCTATAACAAATTCTAATCGGTAGCAGCCCTGGCAATAACTACTGCCGTCGTAATGTTTTTCTTTGCTTTCGGCTGTCCATTCTGATGAGAAATCGTACTCAGATTTACGTGGCTAAAATATTCTGTGCAATGGAAGAAATGCAGTTTAGTCTGATATGGCGAAGAAGAATGAACATCTTTTGCATTGCCATATGCAGTCACACTGAAGTTCTGCCTGTAGCTACACATTTCTTTGTTGCGTGGTCTGTCTGTCTGTTTGTCTGTCTGTCGTCTGTCACATTTGTGCCCTCTGCTTAAACCAGTCCTCTGATTCAGATGCATTTGAATAGACTCATAGGTCGAAACATCAACAACGATTTAAAGAAGGTTGTATTATCGATGAATCTACGTAACTTAATGCATCGCGAGCCATGTTGCCTATCGGCTTGTCTGTATGATTGTCAGTTTGTCTGTTTACCAGTCTGTCTCTGCGTTTCTCTGTGTCTGTCTGTCTTTGTTTGTCTGTCTATGTGTGTAGTGTTTAAGCAGTGATTCAGTGATAGTGCACTGCTGTCTACTCTTGTTTTCAGTCACTCCCAGCCTGCTTCCAGTTACTCTCAGCATTGGTCAGTAGGTTTACTTTGTAAATCTTAGTTGCTAACACTCTGCAGTCTAGTAAGTTTTTCCTACTGTTGAACTGATCATATTCAATAGGCTATTCTTGTTTGCTAGTATCTGACTGCTACCAGTGATTGAGTTTGTTGTATTATTCTATGTTATATTTGTTGTATGGTAAGTTCATCATCATCATCATCATCGACAACCGTGGGCTCAATGCCCGTTGGTGTCTGACGCCATTCTTACTATCGCTGCCCACCGCTGCCTATCTAGGGCAGCGTGGCTTAACTCCTGCAGGGTTGTCCCA
>Ga0209671_1009689_pt1 | contig 10097 bp, 4 predicted proteins | sample WorMetHERISLAND2_2_FD_187401 | JGI IMG/M metagenome (GOLD analysis project Ga0209671, IMG submission 187401) | Marine gutless worms symbiont microbial communities from Max Planck institute for Marine Microbiology, Germany - Olavius geniculatus... | ecosystem: Host-associated > Annelida >... | reverse complement strand
ATGCAGTTACTGAACGTGCTGTTGGCAAATGGTGTCAATGTCTACCGCTTGCGTTTGTGCTGCAGGAGGACATTTTGAGCACATGCTAAAATGAAAATGATGTGATGTGACACGTGTGACTTTTTGGGTGATAATAATTATTGTCAATTGCGTTTGTCGCTATTCAGTCAATAATTTCTGAGGCGATGCATACGCTACCCGGTAGGAATTCATTGATGTCAATGGCCAAACTGTGACCATTGCATTTCACACGGTAGTGTAGCGACAACCTTAGAGCGAGATGGCCAAAACTAAAGACGCATGCGTCAAGTTTCTTTCTAATATTGCCTGCCAAAATTTATTAAAATCGGCCAATGTTTCACGGAACTATTCAAAAAATAAAACTGGCATGTTTTTTATGGACCGCAGTGTCGAAGATAATACTTTTTTGCACAGTTCAATTTCCAGCGGCAATGACAAAGAATATTTAACTGCTGTATTTAAATACTGACTTTAGTCACGTAAGAAATTTCTTTCGGAACATTTTGCTGAAAACCACATGACTATGACGTACGGTTGCAAAATTATGGTGTCATTAACTTTGTGCAGTTTTTTTTGGACCACCCTGTATAATCTCCTCTGTCGAAAATTTGCAACTGCCTGCAGGAAGTATGCCCCGCCCACTTTTTTAACCCAGGACGCCGCTGAACGTGCTGCTGGGTATCTGCCGATAAGCTGCAGTGGTCCAAATCAAAGCAGGCGCCACCCAGGACTGCGTGACGTGATTTGCTATGTTTACGACCGTACTACTGAGTGACGTCTCGCGTTGACCGTGACAAATAAGTAACTGAGCACGATTGTACACTTTCGCAGAATGACAATCCAACGTTTTCGTGCAAAACGAATATTTGTGAAAGCTAATTAGGGCCTATATTATAGGCAAATGCCTATAAGGCTATAGATAAGGCCTATAAAAAGAACTATCAGTCTGCCAGAAGAGTTAGGAAGAAGTTTGCCCGATTATTCAAAGGGGTCCGGGCCCTACGTCTCTTTCCATATACAGCAATAGGTATTCATTATACAAATTTGTAGTGGAGCATGATATTGATTTAGAAATCCACAGCAAATAATCGAAGCGAGTGGAATCTGTAAACGAACCTTCAGCGTCGAGGCGGAGTGCTGTGCAATCGTCGTGTTTTGTAGTGATGGGGCACTGGTAAATTACACCTGGTCGAATTAGTTGACGTACTGAGGGCGGGGCGTCGACGTATGTCACGTTGTCGCGTGGAGCGCCCACGAGAATACTGCAACACGTCACATACACGCGTCATCATCATCATCATCATCATCGTCAGCAGCAGCAGCAGTAAAGTGAAGGTGGTCAAGCAGGCCTCAAACTTTTGTCCACAAGCTTCAACTGGCACACTGTGGGAAAAACCGCAGTAACGGAATTATTAAATATCCCACCACACGCTAACCGCGTCGTCGCCACACTAGCTTATAAAATAAGTTTTTTTTTCAAAATTAATATAATCAAAATAATTCCTCTGCAAAAGTTAATCTTCTGAAACAATTTTTACTAATTTTCTCATTTAAATTGAATTACGTTTGGTTCCGGGCACACTTCTGATGTATGAATGATGCACAGCAGTCGACAAAATTGGCGTGAGCGTTTCCCATGCAGGGCAAGAGTAACCAGTTCGCCAATTGTCAGCTCATGCAAAAAAGCGGGCGGACGGACGCACATAGGCTACTTTTCTAGTTCCCAGTTATTCAGTTACATAACTGCAGTATGCAAAACTGCAGTCGACCCTGACTGTAGCAAATAGTCTAACTCCACGTACGCGACTGTCAGGGCATCGCAGTAATGAGTGTCGCGTTCTATTGTGATGCATTGCAGTCTCAAGAGATCTCTCAGCTCGTCTTCAGTCCACACAATATGCCGAGAAACGTGCTACCGTACAACCCTCTCTAGTCATTTTCCCTTCCGTTTCCGCCTCGCCCCGGGGATTAACTTTCACACCAATCATGTCGAGTCTTCTATGAAAGCTCATCTCTACAGCGAGTTAATTAGCGCCGTATACGCCGCCAGAGAAGACACAATTGCAGTGAACGCGTAACATTCGATACAGTCGCTTTCACTTGCTGGCGTTGCTGCATAAGGCGCCTGGCTGAAGTGTCGCGAATTACAAAATTCCGATCCGCTGCATTACTGCATGTTGACTTTAGACATTTTTATTTACCTTTATTTATGCTACCACAAATAACAAGAAGATTGGCAAAAATAATTTATTAAATAAACATTTAAGCACCGGTTACAAACTGTCGAACTAAAAACCCAATAATTGTTCAATTTTTCGGTTCGTTTCATAATTAATGCACACTTATCAATCAACCCATAACCCTATAATTATGTTTTAAAATACAGCTTGAAATGTAGTTCCAAACACTCTGCTTTTATGCTCTTGGCTATATTTTTCACACTTCTCTTTTTTACTTGAATTTTATTATCATAAGAGTTTTTTTTTACTTTTAAGCATTAATTTTATTTACTTTTATGCGTTTTATTGTTTACTCCGTATACGATAAAACGCACAAAAGTGAAAAAATTAAATCTAAAAAAGTAAAAAAACAATAATGATATTAAAATAAAAGTAAAAAATGAAAAGTATAAAAATATAGCCTAAAGCACAAAATCAGAGGATTGAGAATCGACTGATTGATACTTAATACGGAATAAATAAATAACTACACTGTCAAGCCTTGCGTAAGGCTAAATTAGTCCGCGGTAGCCGCCCTCGCATTTTGCGATATTTATAACAACGACGTCCTCGTCGGCAAATAGCTATCGGTCTATCCAGTCCATCTCGCAATGGTAAAGCATCGGAAAATCAAGTTCTGTGACCTTGACCTTTGACCTATGACCTTGGAATTCAACATGATATTTGTGGTTGCCGATCCACGTCTACATGCATAATTTCATAAAGTTAAATGTAGCAGTTTATGAGTTATCGCGTCAACGTGTCAACAGTCAAACAAAAACTCAGCTGAAAATAATACTTTGGTCGCTACAGCGGACAGTAATAATAAACACATCAAACGACGAGCAAATGGCTGTAGACTGTGTATAGCGTATTATCGTGGCAACGTACACAGCTCCGAGCCATGCAGTCCTATTATTCCTATATGTACATCTCCACTACGCAGGACCGCTAGAAACGTAGGCCCACACAGGAGTCCATCCATGTCTCAGCAGCTGCAGTCTTGAGATGATGTGCAGCTGTCGATAACTATCACAACATTTTACTACCTATACTCCCCCTCCACCAGTTGCCAGTGACTCACAGCGTTCCGTTCCTCCTCTTCCTGGGACAATGCATCTCACCGGGGGAGGGCGTCGTCAGGCGGCGACTGAGAAGCAGAAATGTTAGATCAATGCGCCGCGGGCGTGGTGGCTCGGGTGCGTGCGATGACGCCTCGCGCGTAATCTGCTACTTGGCCTGGAAGTCGCCGCGCGATCGACTCGTCGGCAGGATTTCGGACTGTTAGAGAAGCAACCGCTTCGACTGTGGCTTACGATGTGCGCTCATGGCAAGCTGCGTCGTGGGTCAAAACAGTAGGCGGTACAGGCAATTACAATTTTCTGACAGACATTGCAAATTTCAGACAGAAGAGATCACGAGTATGTCTACTCAAAATTTCAAATTTGTCGTTAAATTTTCCCAAAATGAGAGCGGGGGTTTCAGCCCTAAATTTTGCACTTTTGGAGGTTACCTTCCAAGCCGCAGAGCATCGCCGCCTTTTGACCGCTTTCATTAATAGGCCTACTGCTTGGTGACAAACAGTCACATGGCTGTATATCTTGTCCCAGTGCTTATATCGGGCATGGATGTCTTTACTTTTTACATTTTTATTATTCACTGATGAACTAAAACAAATATCTTACAATAAACATATTTCAGAGAAAAGCTCTCCTTGATCTACGTCGGTGAGTATGCTCTGACTGTAAAACTGCAGTAGGCCCTATAATATAAAGGCCATACAGTTCAGTATTCGATATACTTACACCGGCGAGCTGACGGCGGTGATTCGGTTCTGAACGAAATGCGAAACGACTGAAAAACCGAAATAAGAATTGGTTCTTCCGTGCTTCACTAGCGGCACTTTGGTGTCGATATTGAACGCAATGACCAGCCTCAATAATAATAGACACGTGACCAGAAGTAGCCGCCATATTGTCTTGACCGCCATTTTGGTTTTCCAATACAATCTTTTCCGATAATCTCTTCGCAGAGTCTTTCTAGAAGCAAATAGAATATCAATCGCATAATCGCATATATACAACAAGCCCACTGAAAACGAACACACATTAAGTTCGAACAATTTAAACGGTTGCCGAAGACTTTTCCTCTGGTTTTAAATTGCGTCGCGTTGTGGCGTCTTATTTGAAATTAAAAAAGAAATAGTTGATTTTAAAAATTATGGAGTCCGTTGCTAATATTTTTTGTCGCTGACAGTGTCACAGTATCTTCGTTCGCTTTTCAGATAGATGTCTCTAAAAAAAATTAGTCAAACTGTTGACAAAAACAAATTTGAGCATAAAATGGCATCGCCATTTATTCACAGTCAATTATTTTAAGGTCACTGGAAGGCTAAAGCATTTTATGACAGTGAAAGTGACTTTAAATCTTAAGGTTCCCAAAATATGGCGACCGAAATTGTAAATTACTAACAAGAAGCTGAGCTACGGCTTAGAGTACAAGGCGTTAGATTATGTCCTTTCTTCTTTCTACTCCTGGGAATTAGTTTCCTCTTGAGTTTAGCTAGCCTAGTGTGGCATTTTAGTCTAAGCATAATTAGCTTATACGTAAATATACGAGAGCTCCCACAATAGTATGACGTATCCTTTGAACACAGTACGTCCGGCAGATAAATAAATAGTAAAAAAAAACTAAACAAGTCATTCGAGCAAAGTTCATGAGACGCTCGAGAGCTTTAGCAGTTCCTGTTCGCAAATTGTCTTGGTCTATCTTCAGCCATTTCGTGGGAATTAACCCTTGAAGTGTGCACCGCAGCTGAAAATCGCAAAAAAACACTAAGACACTCTTCTTTGGGAGTTCAAGGTCATTCAAGGTCATCGATGTTAATACCGCTAAAAAGCTCATCACGTACCAGTGCTTGTTATGATAAGCAGCATGTATATGTGCCTATCTGCAACTGTTTTCACGCTAAACGAGCCAATACCGGAAAATAACGACTTTTTAGAGGGGTACCTCTTTTCGATGCTCGCGTGTGCAGGCGTCCATAGGAGTCGGGACTTAAACTACTGAAATCTACGTTTGATGCTGAACATTTCATACACAGGTTGCCCTAATTTATCTCTAACCATTTCGGCGCAACTTACTCTTAAAATGTGTGTCGCCGCATGAAATCGCGAAAAATTCACTAAAACTTCTTATTTTTAGAGGGGAGGGGTCAACGTCGTTTAAGGTCATCGAGGTAAATATACCTAAAAAGCTTGTCTGTTATGATAAGCAACATGTATGTGCCTATTTGCAACCGTTTCACGCCGAGCGAGCCAATAGCGGAAAATTAAAAACTTTTAGAGGTACCTTCTTTCACGCTTTCGTTCGAAGAAAACACCCTCACTCAGCGGCACGAAATTTCGTTACAAAAACTAAAGACCTTGGGGCAACCCACAGTGAAGATTTCGTGATCTTACCTTGAGCCGTTTTGATAGGGCTGCAGAGTGTGACAGAGGGATAGCTGTCGCGCGTAAACGGTGATATAATAGGCTAATCATATTATTTCAATATTTAACTTTAATATTTAACTTTAAGCATGTGTGCAAACTTACTGAAGTGAGCCAGTCGACGTTGCGATAACGACGTTGAACGGTTGACTAAGCCGTGTCAGGAACAGCGTTGCTGCATAGCTCAATGAAGTATATTATTCTTTGCGTCTGTCTCTGTCCTGTTCTACACAGTCTTGTGTGAATAAAGATTATCAATAGCAAGCGACGGGGCTTAAGCTACGTGTACACTGAAACGAGTTCGATCTGCAGTCTAATTCAAGGTGCGTACACACTGACAGGTGCAACAGTGTGTCTATACGACCCTGCTGCGCTATGCGAAGTTTAGGTTTCTCTCCCAGTAAAATGACTGACTGACAACTAACTATGTTGCAGTAGCGGCGCGAACTGCTGAATGAGTGAGCGAATGAGTGAATGCATGAATGGCCGGGCAACTGATGGAGTTGAGAGGTGTCTGACGGATTCGTGAACTGCGATCCGCTGCGACGTGACTGAACTAATGACAGGCTGCAGCAACAGCGGTACATCATCACGATCAACTTGGCTACCACCAGAGATGTGCACGAGACCTGTTAAGCCGACACTAAGACGAGACGATGTGGATCCGAGTCTCCGAGACGAGACCGAAACGTTGCAGCTTACGAGACACTGGCCGCGACCTACTTTGACTGACAAATAATTTGAGCAAAGCTCACGTGACGCGCGACAGCATCGGTGCTGCCACCTGAGGAATCAGTGTATACAACGTGCAATAAAATAACAGTGCGTTTGAAGAAGTACCCGAATTTAACACTCCCGTAGCGAGGATTCTTTGAATGTAGGGGGTCGAAACTATTGCTAAAATGTGCGTTTTATGCTAAACAAAATTTCCCACGCATGTTGTCCCGGTCTGTTTCCAGTAATGTATGTGTAATTCACAGTTAAAATATGCGTCGCAGGCTAAAATCGCAAAAACCCCACTAAAATCCCGCATAGGGATGTCAACGTCTTTTCAGGTCATCAATGTTGGTACCACTGGAAAGCTCGTCAGCAGTTCTTGTTATGATAAGCGGCAAGTCTGTGCATAACTGCAACCGTTTTCGCATTAGACAAGTTGATAGAGGTAAAATAACGTTTTCTTAAAGGGTATCCCTCTTTGACGCTTTCGTTGGAGGAGAAACTCCACCCAACTGCACGGAATTTTGTTACAAAAACTAGTCTTAGTGGCAGCTCGCAGTGAAGATTTCGTGATCTTTTGCACCGTTTTGATAGGACAGTAGTGTGACGGACCGACGGACGGACGGACGAACACCTCTACGATAGCTGAGATGCGCTTAGCATATCCATGGGCGGGGCTAGGAATCTGAAGCTAGGGGCAGCAACTGGGGAAGGCAAGGGTCAGGGCAAAGGGGGCAATAAATTTTGTGTGTGTGGGTCAAATGTCGACCTTATTTCAGTTGTTGTGTGTATTGAAAAGATGTAGCGGGGTCCAGGGGCAAAGCCCCTGGTCAGGGGGTCAGGGCGGCCCTCTTGAAGCTGAAGCACTTTGGACTTGCAACGGAAGCCGCAAATTTGCCTGTTTTATTAATATTTGGAAACGCAAAAAACTTAGAGATATCTGCGTTGTCTTGCAAAAATGACGTTTAATAAGTTACACCTTGGCATGATAAAGTGCCCAGATTTTTTATTCAAATTTTTCCTAGGGGAGGCAGCTGGGGGACAAGGGCAAGGGCACGCCTTTCTGGCGCCGCTCGGCCATGAGCATATATCTCCTGTCGCGCGTAACAAGCAGCTGAGCACCACAAACATGTCACAAATGGTAGGCTATTTTTGTCGACCATGTTATAGCGTTTTCTATGTCCTTTCTCGACACATTTTGAAAACTGAAAACCTAATAATGGCTTGCGCCATCGGCTTGTACTCGGCCGGTCTTGCAGATGTAGCTATATGCTTGTCGCAAAGCTGTGGCCTATAAGTCAGAGTCACAAAACTGTAAAAATAAACGTATAGCCTAAGCAGATCACATATATTAATCCGCCCAGTTAACAAAACTCAGTAGATGCCTAACACAAGTCAACTACAGTGTATTCAATTGAGTGAGCATTGAGCAACTGTTTACATTTCCACTTGCGCTGAGTCTAGCTATAGGCGTAATTAATACAGCAACCAAAACAAAATAGCTTGCTTTTGAAAGTGCCCTATATGACATTGATGTTGACAAAATAGTAGCCTATGCACTGTCAGTTCGTAGCGATTTTTGCAAATATTATTCAGATTGCAGCTCAGAAAGACGACGTTGCTCCCTGACGCTGGTGCGAAATGGATTGGACGCTCCCGCCCCTTTTCCCAATGCTGAAAGTGAAAACGAAAGTAAACGAAAAAGGAATAAAAGTTGACTTACGACGGAAATCAAAACTAGGGTATAGCATAACGTAATACACGCGTTATGTTTCTACCATTGTAGTTCGATACGTTAGTTAGATGTACCGTTGTTTGTTTACAAGAGGGCTATGTGATGCAAAATAATAGGAGGAAAAATATGTTATAAAACTAAAAAAACCAAAGCAGCCGTATATTAAATCTACGTAGCCGCTGTTGCGGTGTTGGTGTTTACTGTTTACGTTTGCTGGCTAGGTTTTTTTTTTTTTTGACAACTCGAATTACGCCCAGTTTCTGATGAGTCAGCTTGTCGTGCCAGCTCGATGAATGCTTGCAATAGCAAACATCATGGAACATGTTAGATATTGCAAGCACTCATCCACATATAGCTTGACGAGCTGGATGAATAACGGTTAGATTATTTTCGTAATCGATTATCTTCATAACTGAGTATCCGATTACTCGTTTCAGCTCTAGTAAGAAAAGTGGAAGTAGCAAGAAGTCGAGTCAGGAATAACCAGGAGCAGTTTCGCTGTCACCACAGTGACGATGATCCTTTGCTTTGTATTAACTTAAGTGACGTTTTGTTTTTTGTCTTGCATGGATTTGATTTAACTTCAGTTGACGGTAAATCATTACGAGGCGTGGTCAAAATGTTTCCAGCCTCGATTATACTGGACTAAAATGTTTATTGCCTAGGCCTATATACGACTATAATGAAAAAGGGCCTACTAGTAACAAGAAACCCAGCTGTCGCTAGGGAAAATGCGCTACAGCCTATACAGTTCCTGTTGCACTACTGACTTTGAAGGTCATCCAAGGTCAATGATTTACATCTCATCTGAAATGGCGCATGCGATATACCGATAGACCAATAGCAACCTTAGCCTTATCTCTTACCGTTTAGACACAATAGCACATACTGACCTTCAAGATCATAATAATAATAATAATAATAATCTGACTTGTAAAGCGCCAGTATGTGCTAAAAAGACTTCAGTGGCGCTGGCGGACAGAACTAGTCGCTGAGGTTAAATGTCTGACGGAAAATGGTTAATGATTCTCATGTTATCTGAAAGAGGATATGACATTTCCTATTAGCGATTAATAGTAGCCTTGGCCCAGGTGGCTCTATATCTCACCGTTTCCAAGATATGGCCAGTTTTCTGTTGAAAAATGCACATTTTTTCTACCCCCTTCAATCAATCTCAAATTTGAAAATATTTCCTTTGCACTGCATCCCCGAAATTTTGTACGAAGAGAGTTTCGTGCAAAAAGTTTTCCTTAGAGATTTACTTGTTAGCCAGGGTATATCCGTTACCTACTGACGACATACAGACAGATGACAATCGACTGAATCGAGCCACAGATGCGCTACAGCATAGCTGTAAGGCGTCAAAAACGCACCTTCCTCGCGTATTGGTGTGACAGCTTTGCGGATGTAACGTTATGAATTACAACGATGTCATATTCGCAGCAAACTCTCACGAGTTGAGCTGAAACTTTTGCACATTTTATTGATATATAGAATGTGAAAATATTATAGCCTATACCGTATTATGCGCTAGAACAGGCAGCGATACTGGATATTTAGAGATTGGCAGTGAACATTCGATAGGCGATGGTAGGGTTGTTGAACGAAGTTTGGATTTGCAAAATTTGAATTTCATGATGTTAGTGTTCCTTCTGGAGCCTTTCTATCCTTGGCTGGCATTTTGTTGTTTTTATTTGTGTTGCTGGTGTTGTCAATGTCAGTGCTGAAATAAATAAATAAATAAAGTTCAAATTTGTATTCGTTTTTCACCCCTTCGATATTCGAATCCAAGGCGTCAAATCAAGCGATGCTTGCCGTGTGTTTGCTTACCCTTCCTCTACCCTCCCTGCATACCGCCGCGGCGTTCAATTACTCTCCATCTTGCACTGCGCCCCTGGCGCATGTTGTATATAC
>Ga0209671_1009688_pt1 | contig 10097 bp, 8 predicted proteins | sample WorMetHERISLAND2_2_FD_187401 | JGI IMG/M metagenome (GOLD analysis project Ga0209671, IMG submission 187401) | Marine gutless worms symbiont microbial communities from Max Planck institute for Marine Microbiology, Germany - Olavius geniculatus... | ecosystem: Host-associated > Annelida >... | reverse complement strand
GACATTGATGACTGTCTGAAGCATATGAGGAAAGATTATTAGAATTGTCATTATTGTCAGTTATATATGCACACTTTGGAATGTGGCAGTTCTTACAATTTTAGGTTTTGGTTGTTTTCAGATTTTGTGTCTCATAAAGGTTAAACTTTGTGTAAAGGTTAAACTTTTGGTTTCGTTATTATGTGTGTATGCATTTTGCTTGGAAAGACCGTCCCTGAAATGACCTATACTAAACCACTTATATGTCAAGTGGGACGTAAAACCCTGCTCACACACACACTGTGCTGCAAAATGCCAGCCATTAACAACGTCCAGAGCCATCAGCCATCAACAGAGCCCAGTTTTTCGCGGAAAATTTTGCCAAATTCCGAGGGCCAGTTCGCAAAATTCCGTGACTCACCGCAGCAAAATTGTTCAAATTCCGCAGCTTACCGCGGCCTTCCGTTTGTGCGTAAACTAAGCTCTACTCTGTTAAAAAAACTTCACTTTTTTGAGGCTGGCATGGTGCTCAGTTATGCTAGCAACATACAAAAGAAATTATCAATCTCTATTTTCTTTTCAAAATTGCAATTTCTTAATTAGTCACATTGTGTTTATTTACAATTGTGCCACATTACAATGGTATGAATGCAGTTTTCGGCAGTTTAGTTTGATTTTCTCCATGATATATAGTCTAATTACATTATCAAGCCGATGATCACACTAATCATCGGTCATTTCTCAACTTCTGCAAAATTTCGCGGCAATGTCAAAATTCCGCGGAAAAGGGCAAATTCCGCGGCTTGGCTCAAAATTCTGCAGCCGATAAAAATCTGTGGGCCCTAGCCATCAATACTATCAAGAAATGCACAAAACATCAATTTATACACTTGTTAACGGCAATATTAAAGAACTCGCACATCAAAAAGAGCAAAAATCACAAAAGGTGATATTGCCCACATCACACTGACTGTGTGTCAATGTGCTGCTGAATAATATCACCTTTTGTGATTTTTGCTGTTTTCAATGTGCGAGTTCTTTAATATTGCCATTAACAAGTGTATAAACTGATGTTTTGTGCATTTATATTTGTCGTTTTATTACAAAAATACTGTTTTCCTACTGGTGATCAGTTAGAAAGATAATGCGACCAGATACATTTTTACAGTAGCCAAGCTGCTTATAACTGTTACTTATTACCTAATAGCGTGACTGAACGAAGCAGACGCGTCAGCATGACGTCACTGCTGGCCTGCATTGCTGACAATATTGAACAAAATTCCTTTTATATCGAGAAAATGACCACACAAATAAATGAACTAATATTGCACGCATCACCCGCTTAATATAGGTCCGAAAAACACTTCAATAATGCTAATTTAACTATCGTATTATTGCAGTTATTGGACCATTGCGTAAAATGGCCGACCACAAACGACTATAGCCTAAAGTCAAGTCAAACTAAAGTCTGAGCCCATCTCGTAGACTTTAGTTAACCAAGTGCTAGCCAATTTTTGCAAAAATTCTACAAATTTTGTTGCCATGGCAACAAGAGTCAACCATGGAAGACCTACTAAAGTCATTTATTTGCTCCACCCTCAAAACCCATTGTTAGATGCAAGAATACCGAAGATATCTCTTACACAGATCGAGTTATTGCCAATTTTGTCCCAAATTTCGTTGCCATGGCAACGGGGGTCGGTCAGGGAAAAATTCGATTGGCAGCATTCGCTGGCCCATCCCCGAAAACCCCCCTACGAACGCAAAAATCTCGCAGATATCTCTTACACAGACTGAGTTATAGCCAATTTTGTCCCAAATTTCGTTGCCATGGCAACGAGGGTCGGTCGTGGGAAAATGCGATTGGCAGCATTTGCTGGCCCATCCCCGAAAACCTCCTATAGACGCAAAAATCTCGCAGATATTTCTTACACAGACCGAGTTATAGCCAATTTTGTCCCAAATTTTGTTGCCATGGCAAGCAGGGAGGGTCCGGGGTAAAATTGAATGACAACATTAGATTGGCCATCTCCGAAAACCATACCCTAGAACCAAAAATTACGACTCTATCTTATACGTAGCCAACGTTATGACCGTTTAAAGAATTGCTTAATTAATTTTCCCCACAGGCGCCATTGTAATTTTTTGATTTTTGCGAATACATTAAATACGATAAATATTAAATTTTAATTTTCTAACCCCAAAAAGGCACTTCCTTGTGCAGAACCGCGTCGTTTGACGTATTAAGCGTAAAAATCCCTTAAGAGGTCTGACCTGTGGGTGCGTTGAAGAAAAAAGGCATATATAAATAAAAATTTTTGCGTATATTTTACCCATTTGCTGAGAAGCCTCCCTTACGGATTTGCATAAAATTTCGAATGACGAATCCCCTCGCCGACGTAATCAACTGCGCCAAACTCTATCTTAATCCGATCAGGGGTTTTGATTCTGTGGGGGTCGAATTTTTGGCTTCCCCATAGGAAAGAGAAGTTGCCATTAGCACAGGGCTGGAACTATCGTTCAGCCTGTGATACTGACAACAAGGACAGTGGGACGTCGCGCAGTAATACGGCTGGCGATAATTACACTGTCAATCATGTGTTTCTTGGATGACTCAGCTAAGTTATTCGGGTTTGTGCAAAAATCCAAGATGGCGGCCGCCGCCATCTTGGATTTTATTTTTGTTCAATATTATAGTCAATTCGTATGTAGGACCATAAAATGAGTCCACATGCCAAATTTCGTGCAAATATACCCAACAGCAAGCTTAAATTTATTACTACTGCCACTTTTGGTCACATCGCCTATTTCCTGTTGCAGCTGGCTACACTCCTGCAAAATTTCATAATTCTAACTCAAACGACAGCTGAGTTAGTAGTGTCTGTGCAAAAATCCGAAATGGCGGCCACCATTTTGAATTACTATTTTGTAACGCCGGACCACCCGCGAAGCCCGTTTGCGGTCACTTGCCCTTCAAATTTTGCGTTGATCGAGTTTATACTTTAAGATATCGCGATTTGAAAATTTCGCAAATTTGGCTTAAAATGACTATTCAGGACCTAAAAATCATGTTCTTGGGGAGTTTTGACCCCTAAACTTTACTTTTTATCATCGAGACCCCCAAAAGGCACTTCCTTGTGCAAAAACACGCATTTTGAGCCCTCATTGGTCGTGATCAGTCCTACGGTGTGATCTCGATGCAACGCGAAGAGTACAAAAATGGAAGAACCAAAAGTAATTGCCAAAATTTGCCATTTTCGCAGACCCTCTTCCCGTCATTCCACATCAACCAAATTTTGCATGCAGGGTTGTATCCCGGATATCGTTCTTGGTTGTGAGTTTCAAAAAGACCGGTTGAAAAATGTGGGAGCAGTGGGGATCGAATTTTTGGCTTTCTCATTGACTTGGCACATCACTTATACAACAGGTTGTTGCTATCGCACAAGCCATGACATGGCCAGAGTTATGATCATTTAAAGAATTGTTTGATTTTCTCCATAAGCGCCATTGTAATTTTTTTCCGAATTTTTGGAAAAATATGTTAAAGATTAATTTTAAATTTTTCAACCACCGAAAGGCACATCCTTGGATGCGACCTCGTCGTCTGAGCCATAGTGTGCAAAACTCCACCGAAGTATCTGACCTGTAGAAGGGTTAAAGAAAAAAAGGCATATTAATATAAATAAAATTTTTTGCATATATTTCACTTACTTGCCGAAAAGCCCCCCATAAACGGATTTGCATAAAATTCTGCACAGAGGGTCGTCTTGCCGACTTAATCAACTGTGTCAAATTTTATTTCAATCAGATCAGGGGTTTAGATTCTGTGAGGGGTCGAATTTTTGGCTTTCCCATAGGAAAGAGTGCCTGCTGTTTGACTGACTGACTGACTGATGCACGTTTGATGCATCTCATTAAACCAAACACTGCTATGAGCAATACAAACTTATAACACTACAAGAATACACCAATAGAAAAAAAAACACTGAATATAAACTCAACTACACTACACTACACTCAATTTAACATGTGCCTGTTGATAAATGTAGTCTAGAAAGTATGAAATTGACATTGTATTAAAATAACATGTAACACTCAGGAAATAAAACCAAACTAAGATTGCCTACACATACTAAATTAAACTAAACAAACATCTGTTTAAAAATGAAGCCTTAAAAAGATTGGAAGTACAGTGAGGTAAAACAAAATTATGACCGCGTTTGCATATTTCATGTTCATTCTCAGCAGGTAGTATACCATATAGACAATGGTGGGCTTTTTGCACATTGCAGAAAAGATATTTACCAGCATTATCGAGTAGACTAGTGACCTCCATAATTTTAGTAGTAAAGCCATATCGATATGCTCTCTTGAAAAAGGCATTAATTCTTCCCGTAAGTTTTTTATTAACACAGGGCTTGAACTCCATTCAGCCTGTGAAAGAGCAAATTAGGGGGTTGCATTATTTTTGTGCTTTGTGTCTATAGCAGACCCTGAGAGACGTCTTTTGAGCTATTAACCACCACTATGGACTATGGTACTCAAGCCTTCCCACTGAAAATGCATTACAACCTTAATTTACACCGGTAAGAATTATGGAAATCTTGATCTTGCATTTTGTGCCTTTAGCTACTGTTCAAAAATTCATGAAAATTGCATTGAATGTTGAACATAGCACACGGAAACACAGGAACAGACAGACACAAGTGATTTTACAATCTTTCCCATGTCATGCTATAGAAATGAGACAAATAAAAAGACAAAATATTCACCACAAAACATACAGCTATGGATAACAGCAAGCTATGATTGCTTGATATTATTTACTTACTGTGCGCTTCCTAGAGAGAAATCGAAAGTGAAAGCACCAGAGAAACTATGGGACTTTTCTTTGTTGTCGCCTGAGTCATGGCAACGGTGTATCGTCGTTGTTGTTGTTATTAGTAATAATTATTATTGTTCAGGCAGGTCGTTGGTAGTTGAAAAAATGTCGCATGAACTCAGTTTAGATGACATAATTACAGAATTTCTGCTAAACACTTGTCAACTGTGTCCGCCGTCCAGAAATAATTGTGCTGTAGCGGCTAAAGTGTATTGCGGCCTACATGCGAGTGGACAGCCAGACGAAGACGACCCTGACGTCGTTGTCATTCCGTTGACAACAGGAAGTATTGCTGAGTTCTACATTGAACCGATCTTACCGTATATCGGTGATGTGGACGTGATGGTTCACTACAACAATATGCTGGCAATACCACAAAGACATCCACCGCCAACACAGTTACCAGATGAGTTTCACAACTATGTCAAGGTATTTGAGATTATTGGCAGTCACTTACCTGGCTATATGTACTTGGAATTACGTTACTTACTGACACAATGCAGTGATGATGATAACTACAACGCCGTAGAGTACGACAGAGGGCAGTATGCCTCAAATCAACGACTAACTGAAAGAGAAATTCATGGACCAGCAGCAGTTCTTCCCCCAAGTGCGTCGATATCAGTTGACACAGTGCTCTGCGTACGTTGTCTGTCATGGCCATCACAAGCGGCTGACTGGCCAACACGACACAGAAACTACGGCTGGCCAGACTCAGCAACTCTTGATTGTGTTGTCAGCAATGGATGTGATGTGGTTCATGTGGCACATCGTCAGTGTAGACAACATGAATGGATGGGCATGCATCAGCACAGATTGTCATTCTCACGAGCAGAAATTGTACTATTAAATAGCTGGTCGCCAGTGCAGCAGATTATCTATCATATGTTACGATATTTCGTAAAAAATGAGCGATTAACAGACTGCGCTGACAGCTCTGGAGCAAAATTACTGAGCAACTATCACATTAAAACTCTGATGTTATGGGCTTCTGAAACCAAATCAAGTAGTTGGTGGACTGATAGTGTAAACCTTGTTAGAACATGTGTCCAACTGTTGCATATTCTAGCTGATTGGCTGAGTTATGGACACTGTCCACATTATTTCATCAACTGTGGTAATTTAGTTGACAGCTCATTCAACCTGACAAATATAAGAGATCAATTGATGTCAGTAGACGAGACGTTGTTATCAACATGGTTTGCACACAATTACATACAAAAATGTTTACAGCTCAATGACTGTCCACAAAACATTTCACGTTTATTTCGTGACGTCACGACAAGTGTAAAACTACAGAATGCAGTTTCAGTGCTTGTTGCCGAGAGACAGAACAGATCACTCTTATACTTGTTGCTATTAGTTGATGTTGTGGAGTTTACCATCCCATTAGCAGTATACGTCAACCCACTGACTGCTCAATCATGTGTTTCTTGGATGAATCAGTGGACAAAGATCGAATCACATCTCTCTGTTTACTTCAGGGCAGTAGCATTTCTACACGTTGCATCTAGACTAAAACATGGTCTCAACAACAAGTTGATGGATATCTTAGCGACAATATGTGGACTGCAGTTTGCTGACATTAGACGTAACTCCTATCATTCCACCAGTGTGTTGTCAGTGAACATAGCCGGCAAGTTGATGAAAGTCGTGGCGAATAAATCACTCAGCACTTTGTCACTGATACAGATTGAACTGTCCAAGGCGTATCTGTACAGAGCATTGAAATGCAAAGACTCTGACAGCAACTCCATCTACTGCCTGGCAAATGTCTACTTGGCAGTTTTGTACTATACTACAGGACAAAACCAGATGGCGATAGATCATTGTACACTGGTGACAAAGTCACAAGATCACTCACAGTGCAGTTCACATGTTGTACAAGGTCAAATGTTACCCAAGTTCGACGTTGACATTGACAACATGTTAGGCTTAGCAGAGTTGTACCAAAGCATACGAACTGCTGCATTAAAACAACAGCGACAACCGCAGCTTCTCTCCATCATTACCACAGAATCATTTGCATATTATTTGCACATCAAATATTTGGCAGTCACAAATAGTTGTCAGTTTAGACAAATGCTATCAAGCAACAAATTCAAACGGTATGAAGTTTGCATTAATGATAGTCCACAGCTGTTTATAACTGATGTGCTCCTGTTTCTATCAGTAAGTCGACTGTTAGCACTTCGATGCAAATCTATTTGGCTAAACTTTGAATGCTCATTTATGAATGCAAAGAAATGCAATACATCAGATCTGGTTGAGTTACTGCAGAAGTCTGCGGTTGAACATCTGACAACATGTCGTCAGCTCATGGCACAAGATTTTAGTTCTTTGGCCACGATTGTCACAACAGATTTTGAGGCACTGTACGCCTTCAAATGTGACGACTATCAGCAGTGTTTACGGTTGTCTACACAGAACGTACACATGCTGTTGTATGCTGATGACATGCCCAATGTTTCAACATTTCTGGAGTTCATTCAGTTGATGGATGATGACATTGTCTCACTGACTGCACTGACACTGATTGTCGGTTCTAATTGCCTTGAGAATTCCTATGGTAGCCGCATCAGTCAGCTGACTCTGTCACTGTATCTGATGACTCAGTGTCAGTTGAGGCTACATCACTCGGTAATGTCACTGGCTCAGACACTCGTCTATATCAAAGTCGCTCAGAGAAGATTTCCAGCAGCTACACGTAGAACTCTGGACCAGTTAACACTAAAGTTGACTGAACATAAACTCAAAGTGTACGTGAATGCATTACTATGAGACTTTTTCTGTGTCATCAGTCAATATTTATGGGCGTGATTAACGTTATCAAGGCCACCCGGCATGCAACAGCTTCAATGGCAGGCCTCTGTGTTTTCCGCTTGTTGTCATTTTCTTCTTCTTTCCTTTTTCCATTTTTCACCGCCAGTTGGCTGCAGTACTAATAAACACATGTTTACTGTTTAATTTTTTTTAGCTTACTTGCCTTATCTTCGTAAAAATTTGCAAAACCATTGACTACAGAAATGTACAAAATATCAGTTTATACATTTGTTAACGGCAACATTTAAGGACCTGCACATTGACAACAGCAAAAATTACAAAATAATTTCTGAAAAAAGGCATATGTACAGCTATAAAATTTTTTGCGTATATTTCACCTATTTGCCGAGAAGCCCCCCTTGTGCAGATTTACAAGAAATTTTGCATGAGGTGTCATCTAGCCGACGTAATCAACCGTGCCAAATTTTATCTCAATCAGATCAGGGGTTTTGATTCTGTGGGGGTCGAATTTTTGGCTTTCCCATAGGAAAGAGAAGTCGCCATTAACACATGGCTTGAACTACCGTTCAGCCAGTGATTAGTCACAGTGAAGTGATGTGGCCAGTCACAGCTGACAATAAATCTGAGCTAATGCTCATGAGACGAGCAAGAGCCTATAGCAGTTCCTGTTTGCAGGTAATCTTGGTCTATCTCCATCAATTTCGTCGCTGCATATCGCCAAAAAATCACTAAAAACCCCTATTTTTACAGTTCAAGGTCAATCAAGGTCATCAATGTTGACAATCCAAAGAAGCTCGTCACCAGTGCTTGTTATGTTAAGCAGCATGTTTGTGCCTATCTGCAACCACTTTCACACCAGACAAGCCAACAGCAGATAAATAACCACTTTTTAGAGGGGTATCCCTCTTTGACACCTGTGTGCGCAGGCCTCCTTGAATCTAGAAGGTCCGGACTTGGATTGCTAAAATCTACATTCAATGCTAAAAATTTCATATGCAGGTTGTCTTGGTCTAGCTCCAGCCATTTCGGGGCAATTCACTCTTGAAATGCATGTCGCAGCCCAAAATCGCTAAAAATTCACTAAAACCCTATTTTTTTGGGGGGGGGTGGTTCAAGATCATTCACGGTCATCAATGTTGACATTCATAAGAAGCTCGTTGCTAGTGTTTGTTATGATAAGCAGCATGTCTGTGCCTATCTGCAACCGTTTTTACGCTAGACGAGCCAATAACAGTAGAATAACACCTTTGTAAGGGGGTGCCCTCTTTCTCCCCTCCCTGTTCGTGGGGACCCCCTTCACCCAGTGGCATGAAATTTTGTCACAATATACTAGAGACACTAAGCTATCATATGGTGAAAACCCAAAGTCTCTATCTCACCTGGTCTTGTATCGGTACAAGGCTGTGACAGACGGATGAATGAACAGAATTACCATAGCTAATACGTGCTATTAATAGGTAGCTAGCTCTCATGCATAATAAAATGCTTCTTTCTTTACATCAAACTGTTAAGAGTGTCATCGGTATTAGTTTATTAACATCACATACTGCACCGCCTGTGACTACATCAGCTGAAAGCTACTTACAGCATGACTTTAACGTAAAAACGTAACGTAAAACGTAAAGTCCTTCCCAAGCCTAACGGCACATAGAGCGGCACTGATCTCTGTGTCCTAAGGCCCTCAGCCAGACACCAGTTTTTACACTGCGAGACCACGGATACAGGGCCAGTGTATCATGCGGTGTGCCTGTTTACCTCCCAGCGGTGAAGCCAGTACCAAATTATACTGCTTGGTGACAGAGGCACATGTGTGTGAACAACTTGCCTAAGGTCGTTACCAGGCAGTGTCCCGGTGCAAAGTCGAACCTGCGCCTCTGAGTTACCTCAGGATTACAAGTCCGACACGTCACCGTTAAGACTACCGAGCTACAGTGCCACACACGACTTTTGCTACAATGAAACAAATCCAGTGGAGTAGGCTACAGTGTGTAGAGTGATAAATTTGTTGGATAAAAAATAAACCTCGAAACACTTACCCAGCGGAAATCTCTTCCGTCGAACTTGCGCATGCTTGTAAATAGGACAGTACGTGCAGGCATGTTGAGCCCCATGGCAAACGTCTCCGTCGCAAACAATGCCTGCATTCACGAGTCACAATGTTAGAATCTAATATCTCAGTCGCACGGTTCCTACTACTCTGCAGAATTCATTTTCGCTGACTTTCCAAGACAAAATGAATCGTTTTCCCTGACTAATTTGTTCACGCGAAATGCCAATGTCGGTTTTCAATCGCTTGCAATCGCACTAGAAACAAAGGCGGTGGAACAAATTTTAAAGTGGAGGTACAAATAATCTGCGAGCGAAGCAAACAGAAAAAAATTTGAAATGTTGTACACGGTCTGCATACAACAGTTCAAAATTTTTTTCTGCATCTTTGTTAACTTTTGCACCC
>Ga0209671_1009687_pt1 | contig 10097 bp, 5 predicted proteins | sample WorMetHERISLAND2_2_FD_187401 | JGI IMG/M metagenome (GOLD analysis project Ga0209671, IMG submission 187401) | Marine gutless worms symbiont microbial communities from Max Planck institute for Marine Microbiology, Germany - Olavius geniculatus... | ecosystem: Host-associated > Annelida >... | reverse complement strand
CCAACGAAACATTGGAAAACAGATTCTGACGTCAATTTCCAGCTTATTATAGACAAATAAACGTAATGAGAAGCAAATTGATTTGGACGTCGTGACGTCCACGTCTTAAATTTTGGGCGTACGGGCTGAATTTTTTGGGCGTATTTATGCCCAAAAGTCTGCTATTGAAAACCATGCGTTCAGTTGGTCCCTAAAAATTACCCATATTGCGCACAATGTTCGTTCTCGTATATCTCGCTAATTTTTCGACTGATCGGCACGATTTTTTCACTGCATGTTAGGTCTCACTCAGCTCTACAACACTCTCGAAAGAAAATCTCAATTTCCACTTCCGGTTTTGGCTCAGTGCCAAAACACCATAATTCACCCCCCTCAAATTTTCTCAGCCAATTGAAAACCGATGATCACCAAACCATCAGTACGTGTAAATCCCACAGCCAGCTGCCCGCGGGACTGACGCATATGTTGCCAGTATGACGTTATGTACCATCTTCTGATCCCCAAAGTGCGACGTTTTGGTACCTAGCTTAATGCCGTGGAATTATCGCCCGAACACGCGGCAGTGACGAATTTTTTGCTAATGTGACGTTATGGTAGCATCTCTTGATCCTCCAATACAATCTCTTGATACACCAATACCATATCACACCCGTACATGGACTATTTCCAGTTTCCATCTATACCATCTATAATCATCATGCTTACAATTTTTTTGGTTGAGTGAATGACGTAACATTAGAGCAAATAAAAGACGATTAAAATATGCAATTAAAGTTTATTTGTATCATGAATTGTATAACAAATCACAAACCCCTGAAAATTGAGGTTTTCAGGTTTCTAGTTATCTATCCCCATCAAACAAACTGACACATTCAACCGTGATGTTGCCCTTGCCAAGAAACGAAGTAAAAGCAACGCTGCAGATGCAAACATATTTTTCTCAGTAAATCTTTAAAACCAAACCAAAAACTGTATCAATATTCTGAGCATCCAACACAAATTTCAGAAAATGAGGGTTTTAGGGACCAACCGACGGCAACCGGAAGAACACGAATTTACGTCAGGTGTCGCCACCTGTGTGGAGGCAAGTAGAGACGTCGCGGGTTTGAAAAATCGATGTGGCAAAAAGTTTCCATTCCTGACAAGACATCTACAAACTTCAGACGAAAGACATTATATTAATGGGTGATCGAGACTTCTATTTTTGCACCAAATATTTACCAAAATGGGTGTTTTTCAACCCAGACATTGCATCATTGGACGAATATTTCTGACAAAAAGACTCTATCAATCTTCAGACAACTAAAACTTTTAGATGAGAAAGAGAAATTACCCCCTACCCTCATCTTTGCTATGATGCAGATGGATGTAATAACCATCAGAAATGACACGTGTGACATTATCTTGAGAAACATACACTGTACAGTTGCAAACACAGAACTGTTTAATGACTAGCGCAGTGCTGTCTCCATCCAGTGACAGATTTTAACACAAAGAATGCGTACAGAGCGATGCAACTGAACTGAACTGACGTGGTTTAGTTTTTGATGAAATGACCAATGGACAACATTAATGCATTACAGTAGGCAACGTCTAACGGCGTCAGTGGCCTACGTGACTATGCTCACGTACGCATCAACCAATGAGCAGCAAGCTCACCCTGTTTGCCCTTTGGTCAGTTCGTCGAAAACTGAACTGTGTTAGTTCATTCCAGTTACATAGCTGGGTATGCACCTTAGAATGCATCAAATTCAATTTCAGCCGGGGGCTCCGCACAAACTCCACTGAGGGAATTCACACCATTTCCCCAGACCCTCTAGCTCAATAATGATGAAAACGAAGGTAAGGGGACAGGAAGGGGAAGCAAGGAAAGGGGAGTGAGAGGGAGAGAAAAGGGAAGGATTTTCCACCGCCCCCATGCTAAAGCCTAGATCCGCCACTAGCTAATTCTGCTACATTCAATGTTGTATTCACACACAAAGTTCATTACACAATCATACGCTGTGCATCTGGAAAAAGTATTCTTATGCGTCTCAGTCTACAGCTTATCTCCTCATGGTAAACAATCCCAAACGATCCGGGATTCAAATAGGAATCCAGACTGTCAAAAAATTGAACTCGTTCCTTCTTGAGTCGTACATGGCCCTGCAGAAAAAAACTTCATCAAAATATATTCACTGAAAGAAAATTTTCAGACAAAAACTAAATTAAAGAGGGCTTAATTTTAAGAAAGGGGGAGAAAACAATAAGGGAGGCATTCCTCCAAACATAAATTAATCAATTTATGCTCTTTTGAACCGTATCAATAACCATAACCGTCGTCCTGTTCTTCGGATAAGTGTACAGTGTCGTGGTCAGATCAGATCAGATCAGATGACAAAGTCAACATTGACAGTTTGTCCGGAATCCACGTGAACAAGATGTGTTTGTTGTTTGCCTGTGCCCCACTCACCCGCTGTCACTGAGTAACTGCCGGGTTGGACCAAAACACGCACATCCTCTGCCGTCTCCAACTGCACACACCAACAGCAACACAACTGCTGGTGTTTTATAGTGCCAAATGAGTCTTAATAATTTGGGCATTTTGTGGTGCCAAATAAGTCTACTTTGGGCATTTTATAAAGCCAGATAAGTGCCAAACATGCACATCCTGAGCCGTCTCCGACTGCACACACTAACAGCAACACAAATTGGCATTTTGTACTGCCAACTCAGTGTAATTTGGCTTTTTATGTTGTATAGAATTGGAATCAGAAATTTCGATTGTCATAAAATATCTAAAAAGAGGTCCTAAGATTTTTGTCGTAAAATTGTCGTAAGATGTTTCATGAGTTAGCACATTGTCACAAGACTGCAACCGTGCACAAAATGTTATAAAATTGTCCTAAAATGTTTTGTAAATTTAGCCCCCAGGTCCACGAATGCACAGTGGCTTATCGCAAAGATAATACCTGAGTTTCATTTTCTGCATCTAATTAACAAAGATAAATATTGAAGAATATCTGATAAAAATAAATATTTATCACCCATTTGACAACATGAAAACTTCATGGTAACGCCAACAAAATCTGCTGACCGATATAAAAAAGTTGGCAATAAAATCAGCCTAGTTTACTACTATTACTACTACTACTACTACTACATACAGGTTTTCTTAACACTGAGATAGGAAGGTGTGTAGAATCTACTACTAAATGATTCCTACTGTTCTGCAGAATTTATTCTCCCTGACTTTCCGATAAAAATGAATCGTGTTCTGTGACTAATTTGTTCACGCGAAATACCAATTTTGGTTTTCAATCGCGTGCAATCGCACTAGAAACAAAAGCAGCGGAACAAATTCAAAAGTGGAGATACAAATAATCTGCAAGCAAAGCGAGCAGGAAAAAATTTAAACTGTTTTTGGCATTTTTTTGGCATCTTTGTTTAACTTTTGCACCCTGGTACTTTTACATTCCCTGACTTTCTCTACTTCCCCTGACCATAGGAACCATGTACTACTAATACTACTACTACTACGTACGGGGTTTCTGTGCTGGATGCTGGCATATGAAGGAGTATGGAATCGCCTGCAGTGAATATCATCTGCTGCACTGAGTCTGTCTGACGAACAACTGCGGTAGTATCTCTGTGCAACAATACAATATAACACACATAATTCCTGTGCTTTTCAGTTGCCATCTAGACTAAAGAACAGTGAAGGTATCATATCCCAGAAGGGGTGTAGGCGGGGTGCTCATCTCCCTTTCCACGGTCGTTGAGCCCGTAGGTGGATGGACCACTGAGTCCGTGACGCATGGCCAGTGCGACGCCAGACCTACGCTTACCTTCCCAGCCGCAGAGCATCACCGCCTTTTGGCCGGTACCAAATTATACTGCTTGGTGAACAAAGGCACATGCGTGCGAACAACTTGCCCAAGGTTGTTACCTGGCAGTGCTTCGGGCCAGAGTCAATCTACATCTTCATGCACAAAATAAGTTTACTATGTATACCAAAACAGCAACCATTCTATAAGCCTAATCCCAAAACGGGATCCCAGGATTACAAATTTCTCAATCCCGGATCCTGGGATTGAATTCGCAATCTGAGATTGCAATCACTAGTGGCTACAACTATGGCTACAATGCTACGGCTACTGCTACTGCTGATGGTACCACCACTACTAACTACTACTACTACAGTGTACAGAGAAGTATTGACCTTGCATTGTCGAGTTGCTGTAGACATGTACTGCATTATAGTTGCGAAGGCATCATCAATGCTGGTATACACACTGGGATCCTTCGAACAATATACAGCATACAATGTATCCAGAAAAAATACACCTGCTACATGTTCAAATAACTCCAACAGTATCAACAAATTTTGGCACGAAAATACCTACAAAGTCAGCACTTAAAATCATTTGTTATCTTGTAAAAAAATTAAGAACAGAGTACCAGCTGAGATGCCTGTGGTGCCAGCACTCCAAACAACTGCAAAGTTTTACTTTAACTAAAAAAACAACAATATCAGTCACAAAATTCGATTCCGGGTTCACTAAACATTATAACGCTGATGAGTTGTTTATTTTGTCAAACTGTCACTGCCAGTCATATTTTATGAAAGTCAAATAATAAGTCAATAATCATGTCTCGGTGAGAGCTTATAGCTCATTTACCTAAAAAAATATGCTGAACAAATCTCTGGCAATTACCACTGTCAGCTTTAATGGTTATTTTTTGAAAAGTTGACATGTAAAAAAATCCAATCGTTACCAGCTGTAAACACAAATATTGTAGTAAAACTGGTGAAACCTCAACAGGGCTCTTCTTGAACGGCTTCAGCTGAGGCCAGTCAACCTTGCGTTGTGACGCCTTCCTTAGGACGCTGTTGCTTTGCTTGTGTGAACGACACAAAGTGCATGCCAGCCACTCCGACGAACAATGCTGCACAGTTAAGACCAAATTCCATTATGCTGACTTTCACCAAAACTTCCGCTGAGGGGAAATTTTGGTAAAAGTTGCGGATACAAATCATGAAAGTTGCAAACACAAACAGTGGCAAATCATGAAACAGGGAAGTCGTGGGAAAGTTTTTTTACTTTCGATCCATCTTGACATGTTCAGACGGTTGTGATAAAGTCCACAACAAATTCGTTTGTGTCTCTCTAATGGAATTTAGTCCGTGACAAAGCAAGAGGAAAGTTGGCGACAAAGTCTGCCGACATAAATCACCAAAGTCCATGGATTTCGTCAAAAAAATCGGCAGACTTTCACGATTTGTGTCCAGCAACAACTCATCTCAATAAACATGCTGCAGTAACTGTCAGTTTGTGCTAAGCAGCACAAGTAATCTAAGCAAATCTCACGAGATGCATGACAGCCATGATGCTGCCAACTGGAAAAACAGGGTACAGTGTGCAATAAAGTAATAAACTGACACAAAATGAACGCCTTCCAGTCCGAAGTACAATGCTGCACAGTTATTGTGATAACAGCTCAACAGATAATAAATACACTTTTCTCCAAAATTAGCGACACCCATACTGGCCCTACAGAGAACTTAGTGTAAAATCGTCAATACTTGATGGATTTATTTAAAAAAATTTAAAACATTCACGAAAACAATCATTCTCAACTGATCTTTAAAGTTTGTGCTCAAAGTGGCCACCTTTAACCTCAAAACTAAAAATTAAAGTTAGAGATAAGCTTATGATTCAAAGTGATATGCAACCAATCGATCAACTTTCCCTAGTCTAAACACGGTAGCGACGGGCTGTGGTAAAGTGCGGACCTGCGAACTTGCGGACCTGCAGACCGATCAACGGGTAAACTGCTGACCAAAACTTGCGGACCGTCAGTGCAGACCAGTGGGTAAACTGCGGACCAGTAAAATGCGGACCCTGCGTGATCGAACATCTAATGAGAAATGTGTCGTAACGTATATAAGCTTACTATAGCATTCATGTTTTAGACCCCTGTCTAAACGTTTACTGCTGCAGTGCAGGCAGTTGTAAGTGTGAAAAGATTTTAACTTAATGTAATTTATGATACGTCTGTTTGCAGATGTAGTCCACGTGTATTGTGTTTATTGATATTACAGAGGCTTAATTCTAGTGAATTTCATTTTAAGGATAGGCTATAGGTGTAGGCCAAAATATTGACACCTCAAATTCAGCTTGCAGCATGTCCATCATATATTCATTCAGTCACTTAATGAATGCAATAAGCTAATAAAATGTTACTATACAACAGGCCTAAAAATGGAAATCGTCTTCAGATCAATAGGCCTAAAAATAGAAAAACTTTTCATAATAGGTTCAAAATGAACTAGCAGTTAAGCAAGTAAAACGTCGGATGTCAATAAAAAAATTGTCAGCAGAGTTCGCAAACGAATTCTCCGTGTTGGTATCCCACACAGCGGCAATGATGCCAGCGGCTGCAGCTCTTGCACTTGACCCAGGTGATCTTGTCGGTGCTGTGGCTGTTTTTCCCACGTCTTTTCTTGACATGTGGCAGGACCACAGCGTTGCAGATGTTGCACAGTTTACTGGTGCTATATGGCAGGTGATGCTCCGTAGGTACCCTACGTCTAACGCAGTTATAATACAAACGTCAGCAACAGGGAAGAAATACTTATATAGATAATGCGCACCTGCGGACCGACTAACGGGTAAACTGTGGACCTGGTCCGCAGGTTTGGTCCGCAGTTTACCTGTTGGTCGGTCTGCAGGTCCGCATTTTACCCGTGCCCGTTAGCGACGAATTTCCTGTGACGAAACTTTAACTTACTTTTGCGCTACTCATGGCAAAAAAATGTACGCAAATCAAAAACTAGAACACAGCCGGCTTTCTGTAGTATGATTCTGCAACTGTTGAAACTCAAAAACTCTAAAATAAAGCAAAAAAGTAATCGTAATTCAAACTTCCTAGCAACAACAACAAACAATCCATTGAGTTGAATCATACCCAAGTTCTGCTGTAAACAACGAGTAAGTAAAATAATGTAGCTGCTCACCAAGTCAGTAAATAAGTAAGATGCCAATCGCATTAAAACCAACAAGAAGCTCAGCTGTCTCTAGGACAGCCAACAGTACTGGTTGTCAGTGATCTTTAAGGTCATTTAGGTCGATAATTTTTATTTTATTTGAAAGCCAATATGCGACTTCTTACCAATGGCCAATAGCAAGCTAGGACCTGTCTTGCACCGTTTAGCACTTTAGCCATAGTACATCTGTGACAGACGGACAGACGGACGGACGACAACCATGACAACAGCTTGACTGTTACTAATGTAAGTACGGTAGGCTAAAACATTCACAGATCATCAGCATGACCAGATATGTAGGCTACCGGAGAGCGGGAAATGCGTAAAAATGTCCAGCAAACGTAGGCCTAATTTCAGCAAATGTATTCAAAATACACGTGTTAATGCTGGACGTTTGCTGGATCGTGTAAACACCCTATTAGAGTTCGAAATGTCTTCGTGGCAGCAAACCTAACCTGGTAGCTGGATAGACTAGGCATTGATCAGTGTCGTAGACAAGCGGGGGTGGGGCGGGGTTCAGGGATCCCAGCTCTCTCCCCCAATTTTCCAAACAAACATAAGCATAAGTTTAAATTGCACTGAATTTGCCAATTGATCAGTAATTCTCAGAAAAATCATAAAATTAGTTGCCAACAGATCTCGAGAGCTGATGGCAACAAATTTAATTCGGTGCATTTTAGAGGTAGAAGATGTCTTTTAAAGCTAAAATGCTCCCAATTCGATTTCGGCTGAGGTTCCCCCAGACATCGCTGAGTGAGCTCAGCGCTCGCCAGGCCCTCCAGCTGCATGGATTCAATGGGGTTTATACTTCTAAGGAAAGGGAAAGAAAAGGACAGGAAAAGAGAGAGAAGAAAGGGAAGAGACGAAAAAAGAAAAAGAAAAAGGGATAAAAGGGAGACGCGGCCCCCAGTTGAAGTTTGTGGCTATACCACGTAACTGATACATCGACAGGCCTAATAGGTAGAATTTAAATTGCTGCCGCCCCGTTCTGGACATGCTCTCATCGCACTGCAGGAACTGGACCTGGCTTGTTGTTGCCATAGCGGACGAGTCGGCCGCCACTCCGCCACTGGACGTGGGCCGATCGACGGACGCAACGCAACGAAGGCAACCCAAAACAGACACCGTTTCAGTCTTGCGTTTTACGTCCGCCGCGTTCGTTGCCTTTGTTGCGTATTTTTTGCATCGCATGCGTCATGTCAAAAAGTAGGCTACTGGCTCAATTGTGTCGCGTTCATTGCGTCCGATGCAAAGTAAGTAAGTAAGTAAGTAATCTATACAGCGCGGTCTTTGTAACACAGTAACAACGTCGAACGCGCTCCAAACTAGCCTGTAGCCTGCAAGTCTCTACGTGTCACACAGTAAGCTCCGCTAGGCCTATAGTAAACGCATTGCGGCTGTGCTATCGTGTTGAGTGCGAAGACGACGTTTAGAGATCCACCAGAGGTGCAAAGCGTCACTCAATCTGTGTATGCGCCGCAGGGTGAGCCGGTGTCGCATTATAGAATCCCTCTCCCAGAATATCCTCTCCCGGCAGACAATTTACCGGCAAAATTCTGTCCCGCTCGGCGGCGGCCCGGGCGGGACGAATTTTTTTTACCGGGAAAGTCACTAAATTGTCGGCCGGGGAGACTTTTCTGGGGGAGGGGAGGAAAAAGGGCCTGCAATATTTTAATAAGAGGGAGAGATATCAGATCCGTGATTATCTGCCCCGGCGGATTTTTATGGGAACATTTTAATGTGTCACCGGCCAGCGCAAGAGCAGGGAACTAGGAGGACAATAATCTGATGCATCCATTATTGAATTAGACTGTGTCGTCGTCGTTGTTGTTGTTGTCGCCGATGGCTTGCAGTCTTCTTGTGTCTGTCGTTCTGTCGCGTTGATTCGATTGAATTTACGCGGACAACGATGATTGAAAGAAAGACGCTGTCGCCAATAGGCCTAGGCGTCGGCGACGCCAGCTATAGGCCTATTAGAGATGGACATTCAGAATCTCAATTTCTAGGCGAATTTATCGTTCCTGCAGTACAAGCGATTTCGCCTATCCCTGCACATTTTTCGTACCGTGGTCTGTCTGTCTATCGTCTGTTACATTCGTTGACCCTGTTTATACCGTTCGACGCATTTGGATGACATTTGACGGGCAATAAGCTTGTGGGATAGAATGGCACGCGATGTTAGATAAAAATATTTAAAAGGTCAAGCCCCCAGCTAGAAGATGCAATTGCAACCAAGCAGTCAGTTCTATACTCGTATACTGGCATCTGGCGAACACAAACGAGAAACGGGTAGGTTAGACTTGCCACAGCGATTTCGCTTTTTGCCAAATCACTTTTGTGCTTGTTTATAAATTAGACATAAATCGTCGTCACTAAATACCATGTCGCATCACTGACATTTTGTCACTGTATTGCCGTCCGTCTGTAAAGGAGCGTTCAGAGCGACGCAGGCCTAACTGAACTGAACTGACACGGTTTAGTTTTTGACGAACTGGCTATTAGGCGAGTAGAGCGAACCCGTTGGTCACTGGCAAACGCGTACGTGAGCGTAGTCACGCAGGCCACCGACGCCACCAACGGTGCCTACTGTAATGCATTACTGCTTGCCCATTGGTCAGTTCACACAAATATTTTTTAAAATGCCAGTTCAGTTCAGTTACGTTGCTGTGTATGCGCCTTAAAACCGCCAATACGAATAGATGCTGCATTTCCGTGCATCTCTAGCTGGGGCATGGGCACATGGGATTCATCACCATAGTTGAACTGCTTGCTCGCCGCAGTGTCGACGTCTCGTACTGAGAGCATCATCTATAGCTTGATATCGACCGTCGAACAAATGCAATTTGCTCTAACAGCAATTGCATAAAGCAACGACGACCCAGCTTGGAAGAAATAGACAAATCTCTCCTAACAATAATACCCCCGCCCGGACAAAATCACCCCTCCCGTACAGTTGCGAAAGTTGACTAGATAGGTCTAATGCAACGAGCGGTAGTCCTATATATATACTGCCACAACCACCGGTAGCGTCGTAGTGGGGGTATAAACGGAGAGGGGTTAATTGCCC
>Ga0209671_1009684_pt1 | contig 10101 bp, 4 predicted proteins | sample WorMetHERISLAND2_2_FD_187401 | JGI IMG/M metagenome (GOLD analysis project Ga0209671, IMG submission 187401) | Marine gutless worms symbiont microbial communities from Max Planck institute for Marine Microbiology, Germany - Olavius geniculatus... | ecosystem: Host-associated > Annelida >... | reverse complement strand
GTGCTTATACTTTGGATTTTTGCTGTTTTACATCATCGCTTATACAACATTAAATAACTTGTTTGCAGTTTTCAAATATATTATTTAAGGGAGAGATTGACCCTTTTTCCCAAATTTCGGGCTGTCAAAAATAATGTCGGAAAACCTTCATTAGGTCGGATATTTTATCTGCGAAAATGCAAAATTTGAGGCTAAAATACCTATATGTTAATAAAAATTTAGAGGCTAAATTAAAATTTTGAACATCTGTCATTTTTTCTGTCAGAAATTCGTAGCTGCCTGTGAGAAAACTGCAACTTCCTGCTTCGTCTATTTTTTTTTAACCCGCTAAGCTGAAGAGGACTGAGTCCAGCTAAAATACAGCAGTGCAACTCAAGTCGGCCTTGAGCAGCAGTCTAACAAACATACAGTCTTTCACACCAACTAGGAATCCATTGCAAGTCGGATTAACCACGAAGTCTATGCTGTTATATATGAGGACTTCTTGGATTAACACAACCGACAGAGACTAATCACTTCTCAGCCTGTGTGTACCACGCCCCTCAATCCAGGATCTCGCCGCCGCCGCAGCCGCTATTAAAATCTCTTCGCCCGCCGCGAGACTTGGCGCGAGACCTGCTCCCGTCATAGTCCCGTGTGTGTGTGTGCTAATATCCGGTCAGTCACGTGATTAATGACGGTACGATTCATTCTGCCGTCGGTCAGCCCGGGCTAATTACTAGCGGACGTCCAGGCAAGCCGGATATTGAGGCAAGGCGACCGGTCGCTGGGGAAAGGAAAAGATTGAGGAAAGGGGTCAGCGGCGTCGACCCATATAAACAAAAAAGTGGGGGGGCAAATAAAATACTGTATTTAACATTGTTGTACCGTATTGTAGTGTAAATCATATGCATGCAGAATTAGAGATCAATTTTAACGTTATGAGCTATACAAACTATCGGTTTACTTACTTACTTTAATTACTTACTTACTTACTTACTTAGTTCATGAATATCACACATCCAAAGCCCGAGCGAGAACGGAATCAAATTTTTGGGACTACGGTACTTTTCTCTTGTGCATTATTTTTTCTTTCCGTCTTCTTTGCCGCACTTTTTTAAAAACCTGTGTTCTGTCATTAAGAGCCATGCAGGATCTCGCGAGTGTTGTAAGTCCTCCTTTTTGTGGGTCCGGGCACCAAACATATTAAGTGCGTTTTTCTGCGCATCACGACGTCAAATGGGTGTGCTAAAGCATTTGTTTTAAACACAATTAATGGGTATTTGATTGCCTAAATACAATTGACTGCGGACAGTACGTAAACCATTTAGGTCCTGGTATATAACCAACACAAGGTCAACTCAACCTTTTATCCATTTGTGGTAGATAAATCGAGTACCGACATGTCTGGTTGAAGTTAAGACTTGGCGCGTTCACTTGTGTCATTCCATATGGCAGGTGAGGTTCTGTAGCTCTGTGATGGGTTTCCATAAAAAGCTATATGCACGATCTTTAGAATGCAAGGAAAGACAAAAACTGACTAATTCCCGCCTACTTCAAAAAGTTGGGACGGGGACATGTACCCCCTGTCTACCATATGTCCGACGCCATAGCAGCGATTGAGGTGACGGTTGGGGAGAAAAGGAAAGAGTGATGGAATGAGGTTGATGATCGATTAGGTTGTGATAATCGGGATGTGTCTGCGCGTGTGTGGTGTGTATGCCCGTAAGCCATTCGGGCTATTTTACGTCATGTGCAAAGTTATGACGTCTTCGTCCCAGAAGGACGGACGAACAGACGGACAGACGACGGATCATTCGTCACTTGAACCGGATGAAAGCGGTTGCAATGGATTGCAGTAAGCTTACATAAAAACGTAAAATCCCGTCTTTTCAGAAAATTATACATGGATAGCATCATTTATCTGGTTTTATCTCTAAAATAGCTCTGTTAATAAAGCAAAGCAATGGCGATTGATTGACAAAGGTTCTAAAGCTTCAAAAGCTTCTAAACCTCTGGCGAAAATAATGCGCCCCCTTAAATGAAAACATCTACTACATACACAACGAAGTCTTACTTTACGTCATAATAATGATTCTCAGTAAATACAGAATCCACAATATTCACAGAAGAAGCCAGATCGCCGCAGAAATCCAGCGACTTCCGTCTCAAGCCATGTTTAGGCTCTAAAAATGGTTCACTAAATTCTGCTGGTTACCGGTACTTTTTGGGTTAAAGCGCGTATACAGAGAGAAGTACCGGCAACCAAACTAAACTTACAAGCGCATTAGAGGTTAATTTAACAATATGCGCAATATAAATTTACATTTTACTTACTTAATTAATTAATTAATTAATTACACGAACTGGTCTAAGGACGAGCAGAATGAGCCCATTGGTCATTGGTTGACGCGTGCGGGCGCGTAGTCGCGTAAATTACTGACGCTATTAGACAGTGGCTTCTGTAATGGATTACTGTTTGCCAATTGGTCAGTTGGTCAAAAACTAAACCATGTCAGTTCAAGTCAGTGCAGTTTAGTTACGTCACTCTGTACCCGTTTTTAGTTCTTTTAAAAGGTAACATTATTTCTGGAAAACAAAACTGCAAACTATAGCTTTCAAATGCAGTTTTTGTCGATTTTTAGCCAATCGAGCTATTGGCATGGTTGTCGTCCGTCCGTCCGTCTCTCTGCCCGTCGGTCTGTAACGGATGTATTGTGGCTATCGGGTAGGTCGTATAAGGGAAAACCTTCTACACGAATAATTAGTCATGCAAAACTCGGGCATGCAAAATTTCAGCGATCTACTCGAAGGGGAACATTTCATTTTCAAATTGGAAATCAAATGAAGGAGTGAGAAAGTGTGCGTTTTTTAACGGAGAACTGGTCACATCTCGGAAACGACGAGATGTACAGCCAATGGTTAATTACTAATAGAAAGTGGCATATACGGCCTGTTAGATGAGATGGAAATCATTGACCTTGGATGACCTTGAAGGTCACTGACAATTAGTACGGTCGGCTATCTTAGCGACAGCTGGGTTTTTTGTCTTATATTCCTAGCTTTAAATAACACAAAAAGGGAAACAATAATATGTTGTCCTTCCCCCTTCTCTGCCTGCGTGTGTCTTTTTCTCTCTCTTCCTCTGTGTCTGTCTGTCTGTCAGTCTGCACGCCTATATGTCAGATTTGGAGGCGTCGACATGTTGGTGGTGATGCCGCTGCTGAAAAATGACGAGTTAATAATTCAGAAAGTTGAAGTTTGCACGCCACTCCCTCCCACGCACGCATCTATCTCGGTCGTGTGTTCAACTGGCGATCAATCAACTTTGCACCATGCATCACAAAGACATCTTGCGTCATTGTCAAGTAACAGCAGCAGCAGCAGCAGCAGAAGGGGCGGTGTCACAACTGTCAACCCCAATTTGCATCGGACACCCCCGTGGGGTAATTCGCCGTGAGCAAATGAAAGAAGTTTAGCCGGCCACAACTTCACCCCAAATAATGATGTCCAGTGTTTTACAGTAATTCGTTCATCGATTGCCATACTCTGCAAAATTATAATTGCCAAAAAGTACCGTGATCACGAAAAAGTTTCGTCACATTTTCTAACGTGTCGTAACTCTGCTAAAAATTAGCGCGTGCTGATAAAGGTTGGGCATTTTAAAGATCGAAATTTAACGTGATTGTGCTAGTACGACTCTGTCCAAAAGCTCATTTAATATATATAATTGTTTGCAAATAAAATGCGAAAATTGCATTGACTAATTGCATAGCCATTTTTTACACTCAGGTCTATATTTTGCAAGGTTGTCAAGTGGCACGTCTTTGATGTGGCGATTTTTTAATGATTATTTTGTTGCATTTTTAAATGTGATAAGCAAAGATGTTAAAAGCAAATCAAGTGGCGAGCACTGCTGAACATTAATTCGACTTTGAAAGTTAAAATTCTGTCGGCATACCAACCAAACAAAGGCACTTAACACATTGCAGCTTGCACAGATGTCTCAGTAATGTAAGTATGCTAAACCACGGTTAAACGAACTTCACATAATCCTGCAGTTAGTCAGTTACATGTACATTAAATATTTTTAAAAAAACTTAACACTTTACACTATACTGTGTAAGGGCGACCAAGTCGAACATCTAAAACAGCAGAAATCATTTAGTAGGACACAGAGTGATAGAACGACAAACTCGCTGCCCTTACAAACAAACCCATATTGCCTATTCACTATGCAACCTTTGTGGGGCTACGTCGACGATTAAGGGTAGTTTGTAGACGAGCATCTCCATTGTTAAGCATTTTGAGTCGAAATAAGAATTTCTAAGTCTGAAAATGGGCCCAAAGTTTGCGGTTTTGGGGATTTAGAAGGGGAAAATATTAAAGATAAATGTTGAGACCCCCTATAAAATCAATCCCCACCGAAACAGGTCATCCAGTGCAAAAAATACGGCGATCCTCCCGAAAATGTGTTCTCCAGAGCTTGGTAAAAAAAGTAAAAAAAATTAACCCAATTGAACATTATATTTCACCCCTTTGCCCCGTCAACTCTGCTAGGCCGATTTGTACCACATTTGGCAGGTAAGGGTCACACTGCAGACACAATCATCCAGGTTAAATTTTAAGTCGATTGATTCAGAATTTTGCTCAAAATCCGGGGTTTTCCATTGACTTTCATAGTCGCCCTTACAACAGTGTTACGCACTACCGTGCTACACTGTCATACATGTAGGCTATAATGGCCTTTTTCCTTTTTACTTTTCTCCTTCTCGTTCTCGTTCCCTTTCCTTTTTCCCTTCTTTTTCCCCCTTTCCCTCTTTTCGCTCTCCTTGAAAGTAAAACCCTTAAATTTCATCTGAGAGGTTTGGGAAACCGCCGTGAGCTCCCCAGGCGAAGTCTGGAACGTTTTCCAGTCCAAATCAAATTTAGTGCATAAAAATAAAGTATAGGATCTGATGGCAACAGTTTTTTTTCTTAAGTGCTTATATCTATTTTAACGAAAAATGAGACTGGAGAGCAGGGCCCCATGCGACCCACCTCGTGTACGCCACCGAAAAACTACAATTATGTAACGCATTCAATCACATTTTTATAAAGCTGGGATCGTAGAATTTTTTTGATCAAAATCACAACGGGCTGTCTAACAAAGAACAACAATATAAAATCGATCATGTGGTCGCCAGGTTGCATTGGATAAAGCACATCTCAGTGTATGCGGTGCAATGGAGTAGCGAATTGAGGCGGACAGGTGTTTGACAGGCAATGAAAATCTCACTAACGTCTGCAGGCTCGAACAAAAACCTGTCGTTGATAACCGTCGACGTTGATGACGACGTTGGACAGTCGATGGATACATTAGCATTGCTGCAACGGAGACAAGGAAGACCCGGGAAACACAGGCCACTACCAGTCTCATTTTTTTCTTAAAACAGATATTAGGGATTCAGAAAAACAAAATTAAAATCGTTGCCACCAGATGTTGTGTTTTAAAACTATAATGCACCAAATTTGATTTCGGCTGAGGCGAGTCTCCGCCGCATACCCGCTGCATGCATAGGGGAGCTCACATGCTCTCCAAACCCCCGCCCGCCTGTGAAATTTACAAGTTCTACTTATAAGGAGAGGGACGGAAAACGAAAACGGAAAAAATAAGGAAAAAGAAGAACGAACGGAAACAGAGGAAAAAAGAAAGAAAGAAAGAAAAGAGGAATAGAGGCGACGCCCCCAAGTCACATTTCTGGCTACGCCATTGCTTTACGTCAGCAAAGAAGACGGACACACTCGCCAGTTACAGTTGATAAATCAATCTCTAGATGACCACCACACTCAACACCCAATGTTTTCTTTGCCACGGCATGTGAGTGAGACTAGCCTACATCAGTAATGATGGGTGTGGTGGTAGGGCTATTTGATAGCAGTCGGAGTTGACATGTGGTCAAAACAATATAACGGTTCCGTGAAGTGGGCGGACAGGTAGAAAGAACTGCAGTATTGTTCGACGCGCCTAGCGACAATTTCGCGCATTTTAAACGCATTTTGTTTTTCTATGCCCACATTATGACAACCCGCGCCGCGCACGGTTTTGCGCACAAAAAGGCTTTGTTTCAGTCGCAAACTTAACAGGCGACAGGAGCGCAATCTATACTATGCTCTCTCGGCGATGACATTTTCTACACTTTTGCCCGCTGAAACGTCAAAAGATAGGCCTATAATTAGGGCCTATGTGTCATCAGTTTATACATAAAGGCTTTCGATCTTGCTCGGCCCCCGTTTTTCTTCAATTCTACATAGGCTAATGCTTTGTTTCCTTTCTGTCACAGGCTTAGACGCCTATACGAGCGCTAATAGAATTTAACACGACGTGCAGTGTGGCGCAAAATTAAAATGGTAAAATATTTGCTATAGACTGTAGAAATTATAAGAATAACGTTATTATTACTGTAAACATTCCGAACGCTGCAGCTAACATTGTGCAATCAAAGGCACGCAAGCCATTGCCATAAGCGCGACAAAACATAAAGCACGCAAAATTTAGCTATATAAATGGGTGTCACCCCGTTTGCCCATGTTATTATTACAAGCGCCCGCTTAGCAAACAACTGCATAACTTAATAATTACTAAAGGATTACTGAAACAACCTTCCAATCCATTTAACGCATAGGCCTCTATAGTTACCAACGGTGTCGCGGGATAAAAGTAGGCCTTTTTGACGGGACAGAAAGTTGCCATTTTCCAACGGACACTGCAAATTCGCGACAGACGAGGTTATAGGTGCTTAAAGAATTTTGACTGCTTTTGTAAATTTTCTTAAAATCAGATTTTTTAAACCACAAATTTTGTATTTTAAGGGAGTTATTTTTGGACCAAAATATTTTTTTACCAACATGTTTTGAAAGATAAAAATTTAGAGTAGAAGAGGGCCCCCTCCCGTTCCACGACGCCCTTGGCATATGTTAGGCTATATCACGAGACAAAACGAAACACTGTTGGTAGAGCTGTCAAATTAACGCGTTAATTAACGCGTTAATGCGTTAATAAATTAACGCGCGTTAAAAAATTAACGCACATGCGTAAATGTATTTAATTTACTAAATTCTGTGAAGCAAAAGTTCCAATATTTTGTTAAACTGCGGTTATTTGGCAATCGAATGAATGAATTCAAGTAACTAAACTGTAAATTGCCGTTCCATCACTAATGTAATAATGTAATAATGTAATAAATATTATTTAGACGACAGGCTAATAGATTTCCATGCTAGCGACGACGTCAGTTATTGTTGAAAAATGTGTTTTTTATTTGCTTTCTGTCTATATTCTACAGGTGAGGCCCCCAAACGTCGCGGGGCCCGATGTAACTCTCGACGGGCATGCAGTTGCGTTAATAAAACGTTAATTAATGCGTTAAAAAAACTAACACTTCGACAGCTTTAATTGTAGGCCTAAATATTTACGATTTTTTGCAATGCATGCACGCATGCACATTACTGCCTGCGTTATTCCTGCAGTTAGTTAGACATAGGCGTATTATTAGTGTGTATTATTGAAACTGAACTCCATGCATGGTTGACTTCTATAATATGCTCTGTCTGCATATGCACTGTTTAACCTATATTCGCCAGCATCCACGGTAACGCGACACTGATTTTATTGCTTTTTAACTGCACCAGCACGTATAGCCAATATCTGGGCCTGCAAGAGTATATATGCATGGCCTCATATAAGCCTAGATATAATTGTATAGGTCTAGATCTAGGTCACTGCAGATATCAAAGTCGTCTGGGAGGCTACTGTCAATCACAGTGACAATAACAAACGACGGTTCTGCATGCACGTTGTTGTATACAGGGTGGGCCAAAAATGACACCTTTTATATGCCTTAACCTCATCGAACAGTAACCGATGTTTTAAATTCTTTTAGTGACAAAATTAGAAAAAAATGCAATAACACTGCACTGTCAGATCCCACCAAACTTCAATTGTGTCTCTACATTACTTTGTGTTTTGTATAGCAGGCTATCTGTATAAACAAGGCGCATAGCAAGTGAAACATACCCCGTAGCCCATACATGATAAAGCTGACTCGTCAAGCCGCCGTCGAGCACTCATCAAACATACATCGAGATGGCTTATTGTGTGCTTAATGTGTGCTTAATAAGCATTAGACAAGCGTTAGACACATGCGCCTTTGATTCGTTCACGACACATGGCGCTATACAAATGTGTTTTGATTGATTGATAGATTGATTGATTGTTAGACAAGCCAGCTTTATTGTGTATAATGTATCTACGGTCGTACTGAACAATTTTTTCACCAGTTTACTGTCAACATAATACGCTCGTATAAGCTTATAGCTTTCCAGAATGTTAAGATCGTATAGAGCAACGTAACTGAACTAAACTAAACTGACACGATTTAGTTTTTGACGAGCTGACCAATGAGCAAACAGACAAACGTCTTTGTTATAGTTAAAACCGGGCATCAGCGGCTGAGTGGCGTCATTTTAGTAGGCTAAATCATTGGGGGGTCTCGGTAATAATTGGGGGTTTCAGTCTACGTAACGTATTGTTCTTTCAGCAGTAAGCTTAATACTGTATCAATGGCAGTTTTACTGGGAAAAAATAAAAATAAATCTTCGGGGGTTTGCAGATCTCCAGCTCTCCCTTCCCCTAAATGACGCCCCTGCCAGGCATCTGCATAGCAATCTATATACTGACGTTTTTTACTAAAAATAAAATGTTTCACCATGTTTCGTAATATGTGCCGCTGATATAAAATTATACAGCAAATTGATATTTTGCTCGGAAGCGATAAAACAGAGGAGCGAGCATGCATGCCTATATCATGAATGATACACTCGGCGAGTCATGCTATAAATCACGGGACAGGCGCGGACAGCCCGTCCGGCGCACGTGTCGTCGGTGTAATAAATATTCATTGCTCGGCGGCGTCAACACGTCGCCATGGTGACGAGTGATGAGGCGCAAGATGCAGCTTGTATAGGCCTATGGACTTATGTGTTTATAAGCCGAGACGTTTGTCTCAGTTTACACTTCCTGGCATTAGCGACTGATAGCCCGGGTGCGGCGATGGGGAATCTGCGAATTCCTGATCCGCCAGAACACCACATTTTGTGTCATCTGCTGATATTACGTTTAGGCTATACAATGTTTTAAAAAAAACTACGACAGCGTTTTCTTCTCAATAACTCCCTAAACATTGACCGATTTGAATAGGCCCCTAATTATTGGCATACGACGTTATGAAGAAACTTGACGTTAAAAACTATAGTTTTGCCCACCTTATCTTAGTACTGTTGCTGCATAACCTTGTAATATAAAGACACTTCCTGGCATCCTAACACCTTTTCCTCGTCCAATCTCACGAACAAAAAAGTTTCAATCATTTGTAAATTTTGCTCTCAGTAAATACCAATCACCTGCCGGCAGGTCCGTCGAGAGCCACAGCGGGGCCCAGGGAAACAATCTCGCGGGGCCCCAAACATTTTCACGGGGCCCCTCTGGGGAGAAAATTTTCGAATTTTCTTTTCAAAATGTTACATTCTGGCGTACTTTATATTTCTGGCCTACGATGGGCTCCCCCAAATCTCGCGGGGCCCGGGGTATCTAACCCCGCACCCCACTCTCTTGACGGGCCTGCCATGCCGGTATATAATTCCAGCTATGATTCCAATTGTATCTTTGTTTTTCTTTATTATGGACTATTGTTACCATTTGCAATTATGTACTTCTCTGCACTTATGGACTCTGTTATTTTGCATTTGCGGACTGTGCTATTATTATTTTGTTGCGCTGTTTGCACTGCACTGTTATTCAGCTATTCGGCTATCTTTATAGCCGCAAGTGTGCGAAATGAATTCATTGTCATTGTTATTGACAGGGTGTCTATAGGCCTATACACCATATAAATATTGGAGCAAATGTTCGCAGAAAAATAGGGGAGAAATTTTTTGGGAAAATTAGAAGAACATAAATATTATTAGGGCTGGTAACGATTAAAATTTTTTTAATAGTTAACTTTTTGAAATTTAACGATTAATTAATTGTTAATTTTAGTTAAAATTCAGTCATTGAAAATGCGTTGTTTAAACCATAATATC
>Ga0209671_1009682_pt1 | contig 10101 bp, 2 predicted proteins | sample WorMetHERISLAND2_2_FD_187401 | JGI IMG/M metagenome (GOLD analysis project Ga0209671, IMG submission 187401) | Marine gutless worms symbiont microbial communities from Max Planck institute for Marine Microbiology, Germany - Olavius geniculatus... | ecosystem: Host-associated > Annelida >... | reverse complement strand
TTATGAAATATCGTAAGCCCGTAACACACTACGATATTGAGTACCTTTTGACGATTTTCTCAGCTAATCATTATTATTATTAGGCACAGTTTGTTGGAGTCATTTCAAAACGTAATAGGGGTCCGGTTTTTTTGAGACACAGTGTAGATGATCCCATAAGTACAACAAAAGAGTACAAAAATCAAGTGCTAAAAATTACAAACCCGGAAATGGTATTTGTTTAACTGGAGACAATGATAACTTCAATGCTCACAGAGAGAGGTTTTCCACATCCTGGGGCATATAACACTTGGCCCATGTATTCTGACAGTAAACAAGATTAATGTCGTTTAACCCTTTTTGTAGGATGTCTTACTGGGTGATTATCTCAATACCTGTGCTTTTCAGTCCGAGCAAGATTTCCAGGATTCTCAGGACCCATCTGCGTCTTTCAGGACTTTTGAGGACAAGCTGAAAGTTTCACAATTTCAGGGAGCCTGCAGTATGATGTGATTCTCAGTCATCACTGTTGCACCATTTGTCAGAATGTAAAAAAATACTGTTTAAATAAAGCTTAAAAGGTTGTTTACCGCTCCCTAAGGTAACCCATCTCAAGAGCTATGGACTGTCACCTGCCATCCACGTGGATCACACATTGTGATTCCATCCGACCGAGACCCGCAGAAGACAGATTGGTACTCAGTTTATCTGTCCGTACAGAGTCACCCATCCAGGTAACATGCACCTGCACTTGACCAGGAGTCAAACCCACGACGTCTCATCCGATGTCCAAAACGCTATGCCACTAAGCCACCAAAATGCATAACGTTCTCCCAAATCCAGCCAAGAACCATCTGGATCTGAGGATGTAAACTAAAATCTGGTATTCCCTAATATACACGAGTTTCATAAAAAGGCACCCTTTGTGTTTCTCTTATAACTCAGTCGAATGGCAATCAATTTGCAAAAAAATTTAACCAGATGTAGCTGAAGAAATACAAATTCAAATTATTTCGACAAAATGTGGCCGTTAGTTAGATATTCTTTGCTAGTCGTAATGTAATGCTGACGTCATAATGTGTCGTGAGTACAAACTGGCTTGCCTCAGCTGGTTCTGTCAGTAGCTACCCTGCTATGATGGTGAACTTTATCTGGTTTACTGACAAAAAATGTTCATCGTGTCAGCACTTAGTAACATGGAGGAATAAAATCAGGTGTCTTGCAATCCAAAAACTCATCCATGTCGTAAGTGGAGTGTACTGGTGCACTGTCTTGCTGAAAGGTGTAAAAGTTAAGCTATCCCCACAAGTGTGTGAAAGTGATTGCTTTGGGCATTTTTGTGGCTACAATGTTAAAACTTCAACAGTTTGTCATCAATAAACCAGACAAAGTTCGGCATCGACGCAGAGCAGCTATTCAGCAAGTGGGTCAGCACTGGTTGCAACAAGCCAGTTTGTACTCGCAGCATACTACGACGTCAGCATTACGACTAGCAAAAAATATTTAACTATCAGCCATATTATGTCCTAACATTTCGAGTTAGTATTTCTTCAGCTACATCTGGTAAAAATTTCGTGTAAATTGATGATCATTTGACTGAATTATGAAAGAAAGAAAAAGAGTGCCTTTTTATGAAACACCGTGTAGAAAAGTACTAATGGACAAAATATAAAGGCTTACAAGAAATTTGAGCTAATGCTCACGAGACACGCGAAAGCCGATAGCAGTTCCAATTCAGTAGTTTAGATGAAAATTGGGGTGATCACGCTAAGTTAATATACAAATACCAAATTCTCTATCTGGATCACATAGGCCTAACGATAGTAACGTGGCGCCACCTTGTGAATGATATAGACTTGTGTCGCAGCACAAAATCGTCAAAAAAATCCATAAAACCCCCTATTTTGACGTTCAAGGTCATTCAAGGTCATTGAATTTGGCGCCAATCTAGAGCCAGTGTACGACTTCCTATTAGTGATTAATAGTAACCTAGGCCCTATCTCACACCGTTACTGAGACACAGCAACTTATTTGTCAAAAATCGCAAATTTTGCCTACCCCCTCTCATTTAGCGCCCTCATTCAGGGTAACCCCCTTCAAATTTATGGAAAAGTTTTACGGTTCCTGAAACTAGAGTCTTCCAGGCAGCTGATGGTGAAGATTTGGTGATCCTGTCTTGCACCGTTTTTGACTGATCCACCCGTGTGACGAACAGACAAAAGGACGGACAGACAGACAGACAGACGGACAGAATTGCGATGGCTAAGATGTGCTGAAAGCAGTAGCTGCTTTCACTCGTAAAAACTGAACTGTTTACTGAATTCAGCCTACCGCGTCTAAAACAGGCTTCTGATTCACGACTGACATGGTGACAATGGCTAGTGCTACATCAAACTGTTTTTAGATTATATTACACTGTGTCCCAAAAAAGCATCCCTGACATTTTTGACTGTAACCTGAAAACCAATTATCAGATTTTGATAATTTTTTGTAGAAATATTTCTGACACCACTTGCCATCAAATGAACATTAAGTTTCCCATTTCACTTAACGTTTGTTTCTGCACTACCTGGGTTAACACAACCAGCGAAATAAATCACCTTTTTACCCAATGCGATACGATTGCTTAATTAACATAATGCGTAAAAACATATTTTGTTCACATTTCTGTCACTGTGGCTACAATTCATTCAGTCGTGCAGTTGAACTGCTTGAAGTGTTGGCCCACTATGTGAACACAGACAAGGAGACGCTTTCTCCATTCATCGACAGCAGTATCGATAATGTTCTGCTCCAGACCAATTCAGGCTGTACCAGTCGCTTCTAGACTTCACAAACATTCCTAAACTTCATCTGGTAGACACGCTGCTGCATGACAGTCAAGCCTTGCAATAGACCTGCTGCTGTGGCCCACAGATTAAAATAGATAGAATTTATTAACGTTTTTCATTCATTTCAACACATATTATGCTTGGTCTGCTTTCCCCAGATAGTGCAAAAACAGACATTGGGAAAGTTGGAAACTAAAACACTTATTTATTAACCAGTTGTGTCAGAAATGCCAAATATTATTAAAATCTGCTGATCTTTGTTCAAGTTACAATCAATAATGTCCGGGTTGTTTTTTCATGATTTTTGTTTATTTCAACACATATTTTGCTTGATCTGCTTTCCTTAGGTAGTGCAGAAGCATACACTGCATGAGGTGGGAAACTGAACGATCATTTGATGGCAAGTTGTATCAGAAATATTCCCTCCCAAAATTATCAAAATCTGATGATTGGTTTTCCAGTTACAGTTGAAAATGTCGGGGATGATTTCTTTTGGGACACAGTGTAGATTAGAATAAACATGAAAACGAACACAATGCAGCGGGGAAGATGGTGAATGCAGTAGACGGTATAGTGTTCCCGATCTCATTCCTTGAAATCACCGACAGCTCCACAAAAGCTTGTCTGAGTGTGTAAGTGAATGACGACTTCTCAGCAGGCACTGTATCAACCACTTCCCAGACGTTAGAACCCACCCGCCTCTCAAGAACCTCGTACATGAAACCTGAACCATACTGTTCCTCCACGGAAATTTTCTGAAACACCGCAACGTCACACGAAACAGTTGGTAAAGAAACCACAGATGTCTCGATAAAGCACAGTTAATATACAACAGATGATGTAATTTCATTCTGGAAAATTCCAGGTAACCACAGTCCTAGAGAAAAAGTAATTCTATACTCCAAAGAGCAGGTGGTCAGTCAATAAATGTATTAGTTATATGCTCAATGTTGCTGTGGATTTTGACACAGTCCATGCGATAATCATAATCACTGCGTGAAAGAGCATTTTCTTCATGGCAGATCACCACAAAAGGGCTGTGGCATGAATGGTGTATATAACTTACACGTTAAAAGAAAAGATAGAAACTTCAGAAGATAAGACTATTAAGTTATCAAAAGCATCATCGCTGTTTTGTTTGCTTTTGATTTGTTACTAATTGATGACTATGATGTATCCATGCCGACCTGCCAGTATAGCTTGATCCAGCGTGGCGATCCTTCAGACACTGAGAATGCTCCGGGAAATGTTGATGGTGAACGCTGTGGCACTGTTCCACACACGGCAAAAAAACCAGAAGTTTCTCAGCAACATTATCACCGCATGACTGATTATCATGTGCATTATTATCACTAGCAAAATACACCGTGTCCCAATAACAAGTGGACCCCAAAACCGATAGTTGTAATTCAGTAAAAACTAAACAGTTTTGTCTGAAATTGTAAACATAAGAACTGTGAATTAAACTAAGAAAAATGATGCATCACTTTTAGAAAATAACCCGGCAATGTCAGTTTTATTAACATTTAATTTACATTACTCAAAATATAAAGTTTACAACGCAGCAGCTACACATAGGCATATAACAGTTTGTCTACAGTTCTACAGTTACTGCTTCTGCTTAAAATGTCCTCCTCTTTCTTGGTGCATTTTCATGACATAATACTAGCTACTTGACTGAAACCCTGTTGTCAGCAATTTGCATCTTACGCTTTTTACCACTGCTGGGTTTGCAATCCACAGTGCCAATTTGATCAATCTTCACGAGCAACTTCTTCGACAATGACAGATACCAGCTTTTGTTCGGAAACTTTCATCAACTTTTTGCTCCATGGCTCTTTTCTTGGCGAAAAACGCTGAATTAAAACTTTATGATTTTTGCTAAAAGGAATTGTTTGTTATTGTTTAGAGTTACACAACATGACGTATCAATGGCGTTGGGCTATAGCCGGCACCTGTATTCAGAGCTGTTCGTACCGGCATATAAAAAAGGAAACTTTTTAAAAATTTGATTTCTTCATTTATGGATTATACTTTTACGGCACATTTTGTGTACTTTTTTCAAACTAACTAAAGATGCTGGACAATAATTTACACTAGTGGCAGTTTTAGTTTAACGCAGTTATTGACGATGTTCAAGGGGACCACTTTTTATTGGGTCACAGTGTATTATGATTAACCCACGTCACACTGTAAGGTGGTAATGTAAAATAATCAATTCATCAATCAATAATTAAACTGACTGATCAATCAGCCAATCTAAAATTTCCACTTACAAAAAAAAACAGTGGTATACCAGATAGAGATGGACTAACCAAATTAAGAGCAGTGCCAATTAAAGTCAACAAAAAATATTATTAGACTGTGACCAATCTAATGTACTCTTCACATGCATCATTTTCTTTTGTATTCTTCTAAGTGTTTTTTCGTTCCTTTCAGTGTGTATTAGAGACCCGGCGTCTATGTGAGACCCGTTAAATATTATACTAATAATGACTGGCGTCGAGGTCGTTATTGGAAATTCTCCCCAAAGTTCGTAAAATATTGGCCGATTTTAAAAATGGAGGGGAAAAATTTCCAATAATGGTTGATGACGCTAGTTGCCATTTGTCTTGTTATACCTCAAGGCATCTGGCACTGTTATAGAGATATGGCGCCTCAAAGATAATGGGGTTACGACCTCATCATGGGGTCACATGACCATTCGACTCGCGATGGTCGACTTCCTATGGGTGGTCCATAGTGACCATGCATCTATCTAGCACCATGATGGAGATACGGCCATTTGAAGTGCTTCCAGGAAGGCTCTTCCAGGAACAAAGGTTGGTTGTCAGTCAGTCCTCAATATTACACTGATTTCATATACTCCTCTTCGCTACGTTAGAAACGCGAGGAGCAAAAATTAACAGCAGCACAATTTCACAGCACAGTACCTGCAGATAGTGTTTTAAATGACATAGAAATGCTCGGACTCCAGATGCCATAATCGGCAGGCTTTGCTGCTACACTGACATTGTACTCAGAGTATGGTATGGTCTCCAGATTTATCTCTGTTCCATTCAGTAGTATCTTGTGCACATCCTACACAGAGAACATATCAGCATTTTGTTTATTCTAGTTTTTTCTCAAATTTAGTTTATTCCCAATATCCCATTAATCACCAGCTGGAAGCAGTGAAGTGTCTGCTGAAATAATCTAGCAGCCACGTCACGGAATGGTTAAAGGTGTGGCATAGCAGTAACATATTGAATCAAATCAACGAAATTACTCTATGGCGGGCCCGGTTAGTACTTAGACGGGTAACTGTCTGTGGGATGAAACCAACCAACTTGGTCGACTCAGCCTTCTACCCTCTGTGGGATGGTAAAATGAGTACCGGCATAATTACAGCCATCCCTAAGGAAGAAATGGCAAGTTCTGCATAACAGTAGGCCCTGTTATCAGGACTGCCAGCATACTGACTCAGTCAGTTGAAGGCGCTGGCTATTGTAAATAGAACTGGCCATCTGGATGACATGGGCTGTATGCTAGCTTAATTGGATTCCTCCCTAGCTGGCTCAAAGTGCCACTAAGGGCCGGTTTCTGGATCTTAACTGGCCGGTCAAGTTAGTGTTAATGGACAGATTTGCATAACTCGCGTTTCCCGTTGCACTAGCCAACGGTCAAAATAGCCAAAAATTTAACTGGCCGAAATCGGCCAGTTAGCTAACCGTCGATCGTAACTATCGTATTTAACGCAACTTTTGTACCATTTTGCAAGCAGTTAACTGAAGAATGTAATACTATAAAACGATTTTACCGTATAGCAATGTCTTCAAAACGCACGAGGAGACGTTTGCTGCTACAAATTTTACTACAAAATCCATTGATGAATGGACAAAATAGCTATCGGCATATTGCTTGGCTGGGCGTCGTGCGCTGGCTGAGGAGCGCTTACGCTCATTAATATTCATGATGCCCGCCTGCGCTAGGCCACGGCCTAGTGGCTAGGCGGAAGTGATAAGTGTCGTGTGCATCGTTGCTAAGCAACTATAGTTTACCGCTCAGTTAGCTGACAGCCAGTCAGATTTTGTTCAGAAATGCGCAAAAACTTAACTAGCGAGTTACAGTTAACAGACGGTATGCTAACTGATCAGTTAACTAAAAGATCCAGAAACCAGCCCTAAGAAAATGAGCTCCCATGCAATGTGACCTAGTTCAGCTTACTGTCTAGTACCTATGGGAAACCTTCTCCTTCTTCTTCACGTCATGAATAAACATCACAGCAAAATCTTGTGCAACGTGACATCACATGAAAGACCATTACAACACTAGGATTATAGTCAATGCACAGATAATGACTACTCTAAAATATGTGAAAAGCATGAAACTGCTCAAATAAACACAACTAATCTAAAACTCATTAAACGTATACTATCTGCACAGTATATAGCAACAGTACCTTGTCCCACTGAGAGAAGTAAGCCACCAAGTAGACAAGAGCAGTATCATAGCCGTTTCCAGCCTGCGGCAGTTGCCACTGGATCACTGAAGTTTTCTCATTCAAGGCGTACGTCAGCCCACTGACTGCGTCAGGTTGCACTGTCAGCATAATCAACAGTGGACAACCATTAGCAAACATTTATCCAATCATCATCATCATCATCATAGAGGGGTTTAACGCGAACCAACCAAATAATACACATTATTTCTAGCACCGTGACAGCAAACCATCAGATAAGTAAGTCCCGATGAAACTGTAAGGTCCAGATCATGTGGGTAGACCAAAACAGGTAAAGATGTCGCCGCACTGCTGAAGTGAGATGCGACCAATTTTCGTACTTCTTTCACTGGCGATGGTGCTGAAGTAACATTCATGTCATACGAAAGAAAAACATCGACGATCGGTGACTCCAACACTTAAGCACTAAACAACTTCCAAGCTTGACATATGCAATGAACAGTAATTATAATAATCCACTTATGACAAAAACGTAATAATAAAATACAATTATGACGCAACTGAAAACAAGCACCTGAACATTAACACACTGGGCAGTACTGATCACTATAGATTTCTGTTAAAATCCAGTACAGCTGACTGTTGGCTGCAATGTGGGTCCAACTGCGCTAAAACAAGGAAAATGGATGGCTACATGATGCACTGTGCAACAATTAGCTCGTGCCAATCAAGCTGCCACTTCCGAAATTGCAAAGTGCCGTCTAATCATGAAACAGCACTTTATTAAACATCAGAGTTTACGCTAGCTTTATCTGAATGGTAGTGGATGCCTGGCACAGCATCACATGACTGATGACTGATGGATGGAGATAAATGGCCTAACAACTACACACTATCAGGACAGTTACACAACATATCTCGTATGCGATAACTGACCGATGTTTACAATGTATTCACACCACAGCGGCGACGTCACATTAACACGAAGCACGTTGTTGACAACGATGGAAACACAGATCTGCGGAGCCGATGACTGTGGCAGCGGGAAGGTTACCAAGTTCTCAAACTCAGGCAGACACCTGACATTGGGAGCCTGTCCGCAGGCTTTCACGCTGCCATTAACAGTCCTACAACACCAAACACATCCTGCCTGATGTTGTTGTATACCAGTGTGCTGTGTCCATAAAACAGCCACATGATTATTATTATTTTTTTTTGCTAAATTGTGATCGATTTTCAATAATCTTTCATCGATAAACTTGGGACAAAATTTGGAACACAGTAACTATCATTAAAGTTCCCACCAGACCCAAAAGGTGATGCTGGCAATCTTAATAACAGTTTTTATAGCACATTATAAACTGAATCCGCCAGTGAAAGAAATATGAAAATTGGTTGCATATCACTTCAGCAGTGTGGCAACATCTTTACCTGTTTAACTAACAGTGACAAAATGTGCCAAGTGCTGAAATGACTAACAGTGCCATCCATCTCCACCACAAAACTGTAGATAATATATAGTCAGATCACTGCTCACAGGCTGTAATGATGAAAGGCAGTCATGACACTTTCCACTTCCACTATACAAAATGCATTCGGTATATATATATACTGTATTGTTGCAATCAAGGTTTATGGCTGCAACTCTCTCACTGGCGTTCATTCATTCATTCAAGAGCAGATCCATCAAAAGACAGTGTACCAATCATCAACCATCAGGCATTCATGTGCTTGTTAGAGATAATCTAGATCAGCAAATGACACATTTCCCAACAACAAATTTAACGTTTAGGGATTGCAATCCCGAGATCCAAAATCCCGGGATAGACAACATCCCAATTCCGGGATTTCGAGATTACTAAAATTGGTTAAAATTGAACTTTTTCGTGTGTTAAATGACAGAAATCAAAATTTAAGCCCTCTGATGAATAAAATATTTTACGTGCACTAAAGCACTACTCCATGCTGTGCACTGTAATTTGTATTTTGACAGTCACTGTCACTCCCTACAGTTCGAACATACCTTCTGTAGGGGCCTATACAACATCCCATGCATGAAATAAGTCAATCAGACATAACAAAATGACGACCAATCTGTAAACATAATCCCGAAATGGGATCCCAAGATTACAAATTTCTCAGGTCCGGTTTTTCCATCGCCAATCAAATCAAATTTGATCTCCGATTTACTGATCTTCGATTAACCTGATGTTCAGAATTGATCGTTGATCAACTGTGTTTCATTCTTCCATGCATTTCTGATCTCCAATTACGTGATTGGCGATCAGTTGATCGGCCGTCAACTGAGCCTACTTTATGCCAATCTGATTGGCTGACAGTGACCTCACTTTGCATTGTTGCGCTAAATTACCCATCATGCACTGCGAGTGGACGCCGTAGCCAGTAAACCTCGTCATAGCAACGATATTAATGATATCGTCTGCTGTCAAAAATACGTTCTATCGCAAATCAATACGGGAGCGTCTATCCATTTTATTTCTTCACAAAACACCATGCACAGTATAAATGGATCATTAGTGACTGATCGCCATGCCTGGAACTTCATTTTAATGCGTGAATTACCGTTCTGACCGGCGACGTGAAGCAATGTTTCTGGTGCGAGTAAGCAAGCGAGTAAGCAACGAGCTGCAGATCGCCACATTTAATCGTCAATTATCTGACTTGATCCGCCAATATTCGGCCCTCAACTTGATGGGAGATTTGACGGACGATTAGTCGCTAACTGGCTATGGAAAAACAATCATTGTAATCTTATTTGTACCTGTGTTTAGCTTCTGTTCTTGAATGTCAGTGCTGAACTAATAAATAAATAAAAAATAAATATCATTG
>Ga0209671_1009681_pt1 | contig 10102 bp, 5 predicted proteins | sample WorMetHERISLAND2_2_FD_187401 | JGI IMG/M metagenome (GOLD analysis project Ga0209671, IMG submission 187401) | Marine gutless worms symbiont microbial communities from Max Planck institute for Marine Microbiology, Germany - Olavius geniculatus... | ecosystem: Host-associated > Annelida >... | reverse complement strand
GGTCATTGATTTCGGTGCCAATCGAGAGCCAGTCTACGACTTCTTGTTAGTGATTAATAGTAACCTAGGCCCGATCTCGCACCGTTTCTGAGGTATAGCGACTTATTGGCTGAAAATCGCAAATTTTGTCACTATAAACTAGAGACCTTGGGGCAGATTTCGTGATCTTAGCTCACACCGTTTTGATACAGATCAAGAGTGTGACAGACGGACGAACGGACAAACGGACGGACGCCCAGACTATGGCTAAGACGCGCAAAGCTAGCTTTCGTGCGCAAAAACATAATCGTTATGAATCATGGCGATTGCTCGCTGGATTCAAGTGACATGGGTCTCGGTCTATACTCACTCGATCTTTCATAATTGGCATCTTTTTCCAATCACAAAATGATGAACGCTGTCGGACTGCTGATGTCACTTTGACGCACATTTTTTCTGCAGGAAACTCAAAGTTATAAGTTCCACTATTTTGCCATTTTATTAGCGACACAACGGCTACGATCTGCTGAACACTTCGCCATTTCGGTACAATTGTTCGGTTGGCAATATGCTGTAATAGTTGGAGCTGATGTGACTAATTCTCATGAAGCTTACGCAAATTGCGCGTCAGAACGACTTTTCGTGCAAATTTTACGGGCTAAAATTTACAGAATACCTGTATAAATTTTCTTTCAATGTGCTGTCTGTGACATATTCGATGATGGGTTGTTTCAGGAGAAAAGGGAGAAAGGGGAGAACCAGCATTTGGCTCCAGTGTACCAATGAACGGTTAGTCTTAAATATGTTTTTCTAAGCCCAATGAATTTTATTTATAAGCTTATTCTTGTTCGTTGTAATGTGAATTATTACAGCTAGTCGATAGTGCGTACTGTGCGTTGCATGTCGGTTCACCGTACGTTAAATTAAGAAGTATAAAGTTGGTTTCGCTGTGGTCAGTTTCTAGCATAGTTTATCGTTACGGTTCTGCAGCGTTTTTCAATAGACATGCTAAAGTCGTGTCGTCTGAGGTCGTAATTGAGATAGATACGGGCGTCTGTTTGCTATGCGTCGACCTCTGTCCAGTGTCTACAGTTGGGGATATACAGTGCCAGTTTGTCTGCGGGTACATTCACCTGTGTCGGGTGGCAGTGATCACGTATGGCAGGTAACGCTACGTAGCTCTGTAATGGGCCTTTTTTATTAAGAACTGTACGCCAGCTTTTCATTTACCTTCAAAGTGACGAATTTTCCCACCCCCATTTTCTTTCCCTAATTTTTCTGTTCTTCTTCTCTTTCTCGCTTTTTTGTCTCTCTGTTTTTCGGTTTTTCTTTTTTTTCCTCCCCTCTCTTTTCTTAGAAGTAGCTTTCTTCTTGAAATCTAGCTAGAAAATTTGGGAAACGCTGTAATCTGGTGGCGTCAATTTTAATGATTTTCCCGAGACTCCACTGAGAAAAATGTTGCATGGATGAAAAGTCTCTGTATGCTATACTGCCATTACTACTCAAATATTAATGTCTCACGATCAGAATATTGGAGGAAGTGTTTCCCATGTTCCATAGGAATCGACGTACACTCGGTTATCTCTGCAAGTCTTGCTGGACGCATCGCTAGCTGTCTGTTCTTAGTCGCCTGTTTCAGATGATCGTGCGGCGCAAATCTCAGATGTCACTCAAGTGTCGTCCGGCTTGCTGCTGCCGTGTGCAGAATGCTGCAGACTCGTTTAATTGATCGTCACGAAACACTCGATCGACAAACTAATTCCGCCGTTCTGTCTTCTTTGCAGAGCGCAAGCGTCTGTTTATTTTATCGTCATTATCAGTGAATATTCTGAAGCAGGCTTATAGTTTTTATTTCCGTCCAATGTAGCAATTTTCACACGAAATAGCCTACAAAAAAAACTAAACTAGTACTAATATTAAACTGTCTAATGCTATCATTATAGATTTATTATTATTTGCAGTCTGCAGCTCTGTGACGGTAAATAAGGTCAGTGAAACGTAGATTCATATAGCGTATATATTTGTAAAACCTCTGATGCAGTGAAATTAAATAGACCTAGGTTTACATTTTTTGCGCGACAAAAGCGCAACTACAACTAGACGCTGTACTTTATAGCGTTGGCATTGAAAGTTGCTGGGGCACTAAACATCGATCTTAGATAACGGATAGGGGCGTAGAAGGGAAAAGGTTTGTAAAACACGAAGAAAGCGGGAGGAAAGGGAAGGGTGCAAGCACTTATCGCGATCGATGTCTAACCGCCTGCTGTTAACTCAAGTCGCGGCGTTCATGATCGATGGCAACAATGCTATGGACAGCGGCTGATGTATTGCAGCCTGTGTACATTGAGCGATGCACACCAAGTTTTATTTTCATCCACTTCTTTCTGTTTATTGTTTTTCTTGTATACTACTTGACATGACGGAGTATCTTTTGCAGGTGTAAAATATTCCATTTCATTATGTGTTCCATATGTTTGGTTGTTCAGGACATTCAAACAGCAGCCGGTTCCGAAGTCACCACCCAGGCAAGCTTTGCTTATAACAATTACGAGCAGAACACAGTCAAACACTTTATGATTTTTATAGTTTAATTTTTTACAACTGAAATTATGATTTTGGCCAAAATTTGTATGATTTTCGCCGTGCGATATACGCAAAAAGCGCGCTATTGCCATTGTAAGTCGTCCGTCCGTCCGACTGTAATGTGGACATAGCTGAGTTGCTTAAAAAATAAGTTTCCCAATAATAAGTTTGGAAAAATTGTTCAAAATTTTTTATCGATAAATTTTTGTTTAAAAGTGCAAAATTTGGACCTAAATTTCGCCATTTTACAAAGTTTATTGGCAAAATTGAAATTTTGAGTACCCGTAATCTTTTCTGTCGGAAATGCGCATTCGTAACTGCTGCCCGTTTACTTTTAAACCCACGACTCCACTGTTATTTATAACACCTAGCACTGAATTGATTTGTTTGTATCGCAATGTAGGCTATTAGGTCTATTGTGTCTATTGTAGTTTATGCATATTTGTACAAAACTGTAAAAAAATTTTACCTGATTTTGATGATCTACTTTTTTGTAAAGTTGTAAACTGGATTTACTTTAGTCGTTCTGTTTTTTATATCGTCAGAATACTAAATTTGCAGCAAAGATTGCTCATGAAAGTGCGTTATCGTCAATTAATTCGGTGCACCGTGTATGTTGTCTAGGCGCACGTGGGCCTCCCGGGCCCCCCGGGGCTCCAGGGCGAGACGGACTTCCTGGCCTACCAGGTAACATACAGTTATACATGGTGTGGCAAAAATTATTTCATGATCTAGGCCTACTTATGTCGCCTATCTTTTAATGCAGTGTCTGTAGTGTTATAGCCGCCGCCCATCATCTCACTCCACTCACGCTTGACCACCGAAACATGGTTCTGGTTTGTGTACAGCACCCATTCTCAGGCGGAACACGCCATCGATCACGGTCATGAAATAAGTACGTTTTATTACGGTCGGTGTACAGTGTATTTGTTGCACTCGCATAATATATTGCGGAACGCGTGCTTAAACCTATACGTAGACCACCGAGGTTTTGTAATAATTTTACTTACCGAATATTGAATGATTTTCAAAGTTCCTTTACTGACACAATCTTCAGCAGAAAAACTCCAGTGTAAGCTTGTAATAATCCGTTCCTATAATCAGCAGTGATACTAATCTAGGCCAAACTCCCGAGACCGAAGTCGAGGCCGAGGCCAATTGTTCAAGGCTGAGGCCAAGTCCGAGGTCAAAGGTAGAACTATAAATGTGACAATGGCATCGTAAGCTGTAAGTTTTATGGTGTTAACCGATGCCAGGCCGAGGCCAGAATTGTGGCCTCAAAACCGCTTTGGCCTCGAGGACTCAACATCTCTTATATTTCGGTCGTTACGGTGTACAGGATCGAACGGATCGGACGGAGAGCGTGGTAGGCGCGGTAAGCCAGGCATTGCCGGACCACCGGGCGAGCCCGGGCCGAGAGGTCCTAAAGGTGACAAGGGCGATTCGACGACATTTCACGGCGCTGGCACGTCCGCCGCTAACTGCTCATGTGAGTCTGTTTGTCGGTCGTCCCCGACGTTGAAATGTAATCACAATCATAATAATGAATGTTATAATGCCTTATGTACCAATGAAGACCGACAGGGCATTATTATATCTACAGGGTGCCGCCAAAAATAATTATCTTCGTTGTAGTTTAAGTAATGAAATGCCTGACCATGAACAGGTAATGTGTGAAGCTTCAAGATTCCGAGCGACTACTAAAATGGCAAAATAACTGTAGGTACGCTCTTAGTGTGGCTTGGTAGTCTAACGGTAACGTGCCGGACTTGTAATCCTAAGGTCAGCGTTTATTTTATTTATTTATTTCAGCACTGACATTGACAACACCAGCAACACAAATAAAAACAACAAAATGTCGATCCCGCCTTCGTACATTGTCGCGTGTTACACATTTTTTATGAAATCGATTTGCATGTCGATTCGCTCCTGAATTTTACGTTTCTTGTCACGGTGAATTATTCACTGTAAGAAGGAACGTAAAATCCAGGCGTAAATCGTGGATTAGCGCCTTTGAAGCTAAGGCACTATGGCGTTTTAAAAATGTTTTATTAATAAAATAATATTATTATCGGTAAGTTGGTTGTTTGCAGGTGCGAAAGGTGACAAAGGTGAGCCGGGTGCGAAGGGAAAGCGCGGCCTGATCGGATTCATCGGCTACAAAGGAGAACAAGGTATACTGTGTTCAGTGTGTTTCAGCATTATACCCCGTTTACATGATCAAGCAAACATCGAGCAATCATCCAGCAAATGCATTCAAAATACACGTGCACGACATGTGGTCTAATTGCTCGATGTTTGTTCGATGTCTGCTCGATGTTTGCTTGATGTTTGCTTGATGATTGCTTGATCGTGTAAACGGGGTATTACGCTGCAATGATCAATGCCAATCATTTCCAAAACTCCGATTGCTGAGTTTACGCAGAGCCTTGTGTATGTTCCGCTTTTTATGTGCCACCGTGTACGAAATTTTACACTTAAACAGTTCGATGCTGCTGTAACTGAAACGTGTTTTTGGGAGCGATGACGCACTTTGATGCATTTGTTGTTGCATGACGTTATTGGCCGTGGCTGTAGGTTTAATTGGGAATATGAAATTGATCGTACGAGCGAATTGTAGCGATAGCTTCAGATAGGTTGTGAAAGTAAGCGCGGCAAAAAGTCAGCCATGATTGTTGGTGAGTGACTTCGTGAATATGTTTGTTTGCAGGAGACGTCGGTCCAGCCGGCCCACCCGGTGAGTACAGCCACGTAAGTTGAATTTCCACTTAACACAACGGACGCAACGTATGCAAAAATGCACGCAAGAAAGTACCTAACGAACGCAAAAAAGTACACAACAAACGCAGCTGATATACAGAATGGACCACGTACAAACGAGGCCACTCTGTATTATAGTTTCTAACTTCAGAAATGCTGCTCAGATTTACACGATTTGTGCAGAAATCAAAGTCTTTTCATTTTTAACACGAAAACGTAATTTACATATGGGCGCCACTGCAGTTGAAACATAATAGTCTATAGGCCTATATTTACACTAAACCGGTATTGCAATAAAACGACAGTCTTTGCGACACTGATACTGTAAGCTGCACTGTAGTGTAGTTGAATTGTCTGCGCTATTCAGGTCCTGTGCTGGAAGGCTTGCAAGGTCCGCCCGGACTTCCCGGACAGAAGGGAGAGAAGGGAGAGCCAGAAGGTTATTATTGCATTGTCATTGATCCCGCAAACATGAGAAATATTTAGGAGACGTTAGGCTAAATTACTGTGACGTAGTCTCATTGTGGGGCCATATTTGTTTATGGGCTATCGTAAAACACTGTAAACTTTTTCGTTTCAAACCTTTTAATCATGTTTCAAACTAAATCGAATGTAGGAATGTAGGACCTATAGTTTAATTTAAACTTCATTTTGTAAGATTTGTGTTTATTTTAACGCAAATTCGGGAAAAAATACTGTGTTACTGTGTGTGTTACATTGTACTTGTTTTGATGTCTAAAATCTAACAGCCAAGGTCGGGGGCGTCCACTCCGATGACAGATTGAAGCGGGATGCTTCCTGGAAAAAGTTGGAGGAAGTAACACATAGCAAATGGGGGATTTTTCTGGTAGCAAATTGTTGGTTTAACTTTCCTCTCCAATGAAGGCCATAGCGTTTTACGCGCGAAAGCAGCTACTGCTTCAGCGCATATTAGCCATCGCAATTCTGTTCGTCTGTTCGTCTGTCCGTCTGTCTGTATGTCACACGGGTGGATCAGTCAAAAACGATGCAAGCTAGAATCACCAAATATTCACCGTCGGCTGCCTCGAAGACTCTAGTTTTAGGATCCGTAAAGCTTTTTCATAAATTCGAAGGGGGTCACCCCGAACGAGGGCGCTAAATGAGAAGGGGGTGGGAAAAATTTGCGATTTTTAGTCAATAAGTTGCTGTATCTCAATAACGGTGCGATATAGGGCTTAGGTTACTATTAATCCCTAATAGGAAGTTGTACACTGGCTTTCGGTTGGCACCGTATACAATGACCTTGGATGACCTTAAACGCCAAAAGAGGGGTTTTATGGATTTTTTGGCGATTTCGATGACTTTGAAAGACACTGAACTTCCAAAATAAGGTGGTTTATTGATTTTTGCGATCTTCGGTTGCAACGCACACTCCAAGAATGAACGGCGACGAAATGGCTGGAGATAGTCGGACAGTTTGCGAACAGGAACTGCTATAGGTAGGCTTTCGCGCGTTTCGTGAGCATTAGCTCAAATTTCTTGTTTAAGTCTTGATGCTAAACGAATACATTGGTTGTGTGTTGAGGGTCGTACGGCAGTTCGTACGTGCCCGGCGCTAGCATGATGCAGTCAGACGGGCACCTGCCAGTACCAGCTCCTCGCTCCACAATCACCACTCGTATGTCACTCTGCACTCCATAAATGTAAAAAAAAACAGAATGAACTTTTTCTAAATAAAAATAACCTTGAAAAAATAGCAAAACGTTAAAAACGTAAAAAACGTAGCAATAATAAATAAGTTAAAAAACGTTTATTACATCTATGCTACAGTAGGATAGTTACTGTTTGACTCAGGCTTTCGCTGAGCCAATTCGCTAAGTTAAAGTTTGGTCTGAGTACACGCTTTAGTCATACGAAGTGTGAAGTGATTTCAGCGAAAACGCTCAGCGAAAAGTGAAGTCGCCCATTATTCATCATATGCAAACCGATGTCAAACTCTGCAGTTGTCACTGCATGAATTGATCGATTCGCAGACCGCACTTTGCGGCAGCTCGTTGAATTCGGTTCATATACGAAATTTGCGCCGTTTTTGCAACTCCGCTGTTTGGTTTGCTAAACTTACCAATTATTAAAAAAAACTTATAGCCTACTTGTCTACGGATCACTGTTGTCAGCAACTGGTCAAGAAGTTGCACATTTATGACAGAGGAGATTATGGGTGCTCAGAATTTTAATTCTTAATTTTTCCAACTGGGAGGTTTTCAGCCCATGGTAGTCAAACGTTTTCGTGTTACTTTTAGCGGCGGCGGCGGCGAGCAAAGTGACGTGGATGAATGGAGAATCCGAATTGAAGCCACGACAAACAGGCGAGTTTGGCAAGCTTGGTATAGTTCTACTAGTAAACACGAAATATCAACCTTTGACAGCTTTTAGTATATTTTGACTTTGCATCGATATTTTTCGACGGCTGTCTGCGTGCTGACTTGTCGCCAGAGTCACGTGTGGGCTGTTATAATGCCTCAGTCATTAGACCTATAAATTAGAATTCTATTAAGCTCATAATAATGAAAAGTTAGCGTCAAATGTTGCTGAATTAGCCGCGGTACTGTACTGTCACATCAGTGTGCGCTGAGCAAAATAAAAGCAAATTCAGCGCTTGTAAATTATTGGTGATATTAGGCCTATGTTTCACGCTATTTGTGAAAGAACGTTTTACTCGTCTGCTGAATATCGCTGCGTGCCGCGGCCTATTTAGAAACGTGATTCGAGGCTGCTCATGTTAGCGACACCTCTCCACCCTCTTCGTGAAATAATTATTTGTTTTCTCATTTTTATTCATGTGTTTAGGCCTACTTTCAGAGGTGGGCAGACGCAAAGCGCTCTAAATACGCCCAGACTGTTGTGTGACGGTGGTGTGGTCTGTGCAGACTGTCGGCTGCAGCAGATCGGAAAAGCGCTGTTTCGTCGCTACACTCCGGTTTCGTGGGGCGCCTGGATGAAGCAGTCACAACCCGGCCCGGTTTCTACCGATGCTGCTGCTGATGATGATGATAAAGTCTGGGTGATGAAGCATTTCACGGGTCGCGTGGTTCTACAGTATGCCAGTTACGATGACTTCCTAGCAGATCGTGTGTCCGTCGTGCATGAACTGCCTCAGCCATTCTACGGCACGGGACACGTCGTCTACGGTTCAGCCATCTACTATCATCACGCCGGCACCGATCTTCTGCTTCGGTCAGACAGCCGAACGCGCTATATAGCCGTTGCATTTCTGGACGAAAATTTTCGGAAATCAGGATTTTTCAACGATTTTTCATCAGCGCTGAATGTAGCGATTTTGCCTATTGCGACGCATTTATCATACGTAGTACGCTTGTCTGTCTGTCTGTCCGTCATATAATATTCATGCATTCTGCTTAAACAACTGTTTGACGGATTTAGATGTCAGTTGGCAGGTACCAGTGTGTGGTCCAATAACACCATAACACGGAGAGGGTCCCTGATCACCAGGGGACGCGAAGATTTGAATGTCGTCATTGTCGAACCGCCAGCCAAAACATGCAATTGCTTTCGACTTACAAAAAAACTTACTTGTGATCCACCAAGTGTCAGCATCGATCAGCGATTCCGCCTTTTACCACATTACTCTGGTGTTTGTTGCAGTTACGACCTGACGACGCGGGATCTAACGGGCAGCGTGCGTCTGTACGGCATGGCTCACTCCGGCGACGACTACCTCTACTCGACCGGGCGCGGTTACGTTGACCTTGCCGCCGACGAGACTGGAGTGTGGGTGATATACGCAGCCGCCGGCGACCATTCGCACATGCTCGTCGCTCGTCTGGACACGGAGATGATGTCAGTCACTGGGACGTGGTCGATTGCTGTGCGTCACGCCGACTACGGTAACGGATTCGTCGTTTGCGGCGTACTGTACCTAGTCCACGACGAGACCGCGAGGCACGGCGCTGCGCTGGACTTCGCCTACGATCTGCACGACAGACGACACGTGGAGGTCCATCCTGACGTTACGTTCACCAGTCCTTACCAACTGACGACCGCGCTGGCGTACAACGCACGCGACCAGCGACTGTACGCCTGGGACAACGGAAACCAGCTCACATACCCGTTACTTGTCTAGCTAACACGTCGTCGTCATCGTCATCGTCGTCGTCATGACGTCATCGTGACGTGATGACGTCATCAGGATGTTCTGCTAATGTAGGCTTACTGATTGACCGATCGCACCTCGTTTTACTACGATTAGCTATAATACACGCAGTTGCAAATTTTTGTTTGGGGTAACACTCTTACTTCTTTTCTCCCTCATTCTCTTAGAGGTATATGTCTTTTTAATTAAGCTCAGCTAGTGGGTCTGGAAAAACGCTGTAAGCGGTCTTCGTGGCGGGCAGCAAACGTATTTCGGAGCATTTTTGCATTCTGGAAAGTTGGAAACCGAATGTTTTGTATGCCTACTATTAGTCTACTTATTTTTGATGTCTAAAAGGAAGAGCGAGAGTTATTATTTCTTTGCAGACTTAGGCCTATTTGGAAAAACGGTACCAGTGGCGTAGCCATGGGGGCGCAGGGGGCCCAGCCTCTTCTCCCCAATCCTCCAGACAAAACATAAGCATACGAAATTGGCCAATTTGGTCAGTTTAAAATAATTAAAATCGTTGCTATCAGATATCATTTTAAAGCTAAATTGCACCAAATTCCGTCCCAGACCCCACTGGGGGAGCTCACAGCGCTCTCACAGATTTCCTACCTTGATTTTAGGGGGGGTCCTACTTCTAAGGGAGGGGAGGAGAGGGGAAGG
>Ga0209671_1009678_pt1 | contig 10103 bp, 4 predicted proteins | sample WorMetHERISLAND2_2_FD_187401 | JGI IMG/M metagenome (GOLD analysis project Ga0209671, IMG submission 187401) | Marine gutless worms symbiont microbial communities from Max Planck institute for Marine Microbiology, Germany - Olavius geniculatus... | ecosystem: Host-associated > Annelida >... | reverse complement strand
GTTTTATCCAGGCATCTTTTTTAAAAATTTCATCTAATATGCGCAGTTTTCCTTCATGTAAAACATAATATTACAGTTAATAAACGTGTGTAGGGCAATATAAATCATCGAATGAAAACAAAAAAGTTACTTGTTTTGGGGCTAAGTGAAAAATCATAACGAGTTGACAGAATGCGTGCAATATGCACAGTTTGCGCTCGCCCAATTTCACTGATGCACAAACATAATTTTTGTTATCTAAAGTTAGCCACGTTTAAGTGTGTCGGTAGAGAACTCTTGAAAATATTGGAGTGGTTCGTTGCCTTTTTCAAAAATCAAGAACCTTATCCCACTCCCCGTTCTCGACCTTCGGCTTCAATTTTCAGATCTTTTGGCTTCGCATCTTCATTTCCTCCCCCAACATTTTGGGTAGTAAGTGAAACATTGATTATTGTAATTTACTGCTGCATTTAGTGTTATTTGCTTGTAGAAGCAGCTAAGCCGTCGCATCTATCGCTGCGATGTACGCAGAGGACCATCCTATGTCAGCGCTGTGCATAGTGTATACGAACAACGGTGCAACTATAGGCCTACATGTATATAAACGACTCTGTCGATGTTCAGTTGACAGACAGATCGACGACGGCTACTGGGCAACAACCACGCAGTTGAGAGCTGGCAGTTTAATAGTCATAATAGCGAGGACCGACCGACTATATATGTACGGCACTGAATTAGTAAATAACATCATCGGGGCGCCACGATGATAATGTGCCGCGTCGCAGAATCATTACGAATTACGGCATCGACGGAAATGAGAGTTATTCGGACGCAGTCGGTCGTTCGGTCAAGCGTGATGACAAAGCTCGTAGGTCTATGAGGCAGGCAGCAAGTTGACTGCTGCAGGGGTGGCCGGCCGCTCGGCAGTGTACGACAATTCTCCTCCCCACGCAAACCCCTTTTTGACAAAACCCCTGCGCGCACGCCAAAGTCGACATGACTGAAGGCAACATATACTTCCATTTTGACAGTTTCATTTGAGACTTTGTCTGGCGGTCAACACCCGTGCAGGTGACCGACCCGACGACTGGACTGGAAGCGTCCGCGAAGTCGTCGTCGATGTGGATCCGCCAGCTGGATGTTGACGTCGGGCTAACTGCAGATGTTGCCTGAGACATGGCCGGTGATTGAGAAGTCTGAAGGGCGCAACGACCCGTCGCCGGTCAAGGGGTCCGGTGAGTTTTCTGTTTTCTGCGCAAGTTATAGCTGATGTCGTTCATTGCGAAGGTCGTATAGTGAATGACTGGAACGGTCTGGGAGTAGAAGTTACAGCACGTGGATATGATTCAATCTGATGCGATAGCATATGAAAAGAGTAAGTGGGAACTTCTATGTTCTGATTCCATCTCATTCCCATACCAGCATTCTCATAATCCCACTTCTATTCTAATATTTAGGTTTCTTCTCGCATCGTACTTATCCCATATAAACTCCCATTGTCAATTCCCATTCACTTCCCATTCGCATTTTCGGAATAAACCGAATACAGACTAGACAGTGTTGACGGGCTTTTGTTGTGGGGTGGGGTCGCCCGCTGCCAGTGCTAGTCCTATATGACGTACAAGCGCTTGATCGAGGCCAGCAATAACTGTGTAGCAATACCACATTGTAATCATCCATTTACACTGCGGACGCCGTCGTTGATATCCGCTGTTAACTGTCGCTGCATGCCACGCTGCAATTTTCGTCGCGGTTCGAATACTCCCGACCGTATTCGACATGCTGAGTGCACGAGTATCATCATCATCATCATCGTCGTCGTCGTCGTTGCATAGTGGCGGCAGCTGCAGAAGCAGCGTGCATCAGTGAACTACGAGGTTGTCAACCTGCCTGTCATAGCGACTGTTGGATGGACTCGTTGTGTCCAGTCGCTGCAATTGATGCACAGTGCATGGTCAGCGTTGGTGTCGCCGGCCTATACGTTCACCCTGCATGCACTCAGCAACCCATACCCAGTCTTCTCATCAGTTATATATCATATTAGGCTTAATGTAGGCATATAAGTATTTTGCGGCCGTTGTAATATAAGTTGCATTACGGGTCTGTCGGTTATCTGTCTGTCCAGTACGGGCTGTTAAATAAAAAAACAAAAAAGCGTAGAAAAACAAAACAGTGGCATAAACTTCCCTTGGAGCGTGAGTAACGAGGTGTGCAAATTTTTAGTTTAAAATTTCAAAGGTCAGGGTAAAAGTCAAAGCCAGGGTTACGCAAATGTAATCGGACGGCCTAGGCACCGGACCGACATATTTTTTCTAGTTCGATTACGGTAAGGTAAGTAGTATAGTTGTAAATTTCGCGTACTCACTTGGTTACCATAGGCTAGACTTACAGCGTATCCAAAAATCTGGCCACTTTGTTTTACGCTTTGTAACTTTAAATGTATATTGACGAAATCGGCACTAAACTTGGCGTAAAATTAACGTTATTTCATTCTTAACGTTACCTCATACTTTGTTTGAATCAGTCTTGGAAACACGTGTGAAAAATTACTAGAAATCACGACAAATGCTATAATTCACGGTCATGGCAAACGAGAAAATGAACGGCTTTCGTGAATTACGTTAACTCGTGGTCTTCCATGTTCGCGCTTTGCATTTCTCCGCAATAGTCTTTATTTGCCATCCGATGTTTGGAGACGGCGGTCGCTCGGCCACGTTGTTCAACCGTGACGTTAATGCGAATTTCCAGGACGACGACTACAATGTAGTCCATACCACGCACACACACACAATTGAGCGCTTACAAACGCTGAGCACACTGCATTACAGTCGTCTTTATGCGACGCTCGTTGGTCGTTTATTGGATCTGGTCGCTGGACCTGTTCGACAGCGCATGTAATCACCGCTGCCAGCAGCAGCAGCAGCACGGTCGGTCGGTCGGCCGAAGGGTCAAGCGGTGGCCGCGTGACCCCGCGGCTCGGGTCGGGTCGACTCGCCTATTCGTTTGACGTGTTATGAAATCCTACATCGAGACACGTTAATAGCGGTCATATTATTGACATAGCAGAGGCGGCGGCCGGCGTTGTTTGGGCGGGCGCACGAGAAATAGGGGTCCTCGGGGTGAATGTGTTTAACCGAGCGCCCGGCTCGAGTAAGCATGACGCCAAGCATCAAACAAAGCGTCACAATATTTCCTATCCAATCAGCACAAGGAACTAATACGCAGTCGACATTTCCAGACAATAATCGTGCAGTTTTTCTCATTTTTCAGCATGGTAGTCGAAATGTCCAGAACGAGCAGCAGATGCTTTGAATATTTACATTAGGCCCCTACGTCAGTAGTTTTTGCCGTTTTTTACAGCGAAAATGTGAGTTTATCGTGGCGACGTTATTGCTCGTGACATAATGTCAGTCAATGTAAAATTGTAAACGCGCGATGTCGTTGAATGCGCAGTATCATAACCAAGGCCACAGATCGCGTACATAAATGCTGCACTGAACACTAAGCAGTATTGCGATATGTGACTTATGAAGATCTTTATTTGTATATAATGCTAAATTCGAACTAACATTTGAATAATCGTTTAATTAATAAATAACTCAATAAATTGTTATTAACGAATAACACACGTAATTATGCGCCAAGTGCATTTTTACGTTTTGTCTTTAAATTTAGAAAGAATCTGTCATTCTGCACGCTACACCGTGTTTTTGACTCACGGTGTATGTAATCATAATTGTTTGGCATTTGTTTACATTTGTAATTCAAAGTTAAAATCTAAAATATTATATGTGGTTACTCGAATCAAGTCAAAAAATTAATAGTACTCTAAGACTGGACGCTGCTCTACACAGTTTGTGTGGTGCATGGACATCATTATCATTTTTTTCGATTTTGCTTTACCTTGTGAAATATAACGACGACCAGTATGTAAATTTTGCAGTTTGTGTGGTCTTTCGGATTAAAATTGTAATGAAAACGTTATCAAAATTGAAGTAAATCATTTGAGAAAAAATGGTTATTTCTTAATCCATGCCAGCATGCTATTTTTGGGCCGGGTCGAGTCGGGTCGGGTCAAAGTTTGTGTGGATCGGATCGGGTCGGGTCCAAAAAATTGACCCGCGTCCACAGCAGTATCACGGTAGCATTGCTGACTTCACCGATGCATAGTGTAACTTGTGTGTTTGATTATATTTGGTGACAGCAACTGTTCCGTATCCAACCTATGGAAAGTTTATAGGCTAGCTGTGATTCAATAGTACGTACTGTATATTGCATTTATAACAAACATTGACGTTTACGTAGCGAGTATAGCGACAGAGTAACATCGTACTGCCTCATTTTACGTGGAACACTCCTTGACGCGGGCAGCCTAGCATTCTGACACCGAAGTCTCGAGTTCTATTATGCCGAAAAAACCATTTTATCATAGGTTTAATTTGCGTTACAGTTCACGCTGGAAATTTATGTGCGCTGCTCAACGAGGTAGGCCTATGTGTCATTGCCAAGGTATAACAACTGTTTAAATGCATCAAACAAAAAATTGGTTCAGGGGCAAAATTTGGGTCATAGGCTAGCGTTTTGGTACTGGATATATCGCGGTTCCCAAAATGCTGTTTGATCTACTGATCGGCTTAATTCGTCAGTGCGTTTGGACCTTTCTATTAAAAATGCATTTCTGGGTGAAAACGTGTAAAACAGAAAAAAGAATCGTCGGATTTTGAATTCCTAGCGGACTCGTTCTGAGCTTTTTGTCCCAAATGTAAGTAAATTTTTTTTTAACTAAATCGAACAAAAATTGCAGCAGAACTGAACGTAAATCATCTCCGTATATAACCAATCACTCAGGTCAATTCTCCTTTCTATCCCTCCAGAATAGGTTAATCGAGTATCGGCCTGCTTGGCTGGGGTTAAGGCAAAGCACATTCACCTGCGTGGATGGCAGGTAGCACTGTGTGATTCCATATGGCAGGTAACGCTCCGCAGCAGCTAGTGGCGTAGCCAGAAATTTTAATTGTGGGGGCCTCGTTTCCTTTCCCCTTTCTCCCCTTTCCCCTTTTGTCCCTCCCTTTTCCTCTCCCTTTTACCCCTTCCCTCCCTTTTCCTGTCTTCTCTTCTTTTCCTCCCCTCCCTTTCCTTAAAAGTAGGACCCCTAAAATCCAGCTAGGGGATCCGGGAGAACGCTGAGAGCTCCCCCAGCAGGGTATGGGCGGAGCCGCAGCCGAAATCGAATTTGGTGCATTTTAGCTTTAAAAGATGAGATCCGGTGGCAACAATTTTAATTATTTTCCCGAAAATAAACTGACAAAATTGGCAAATTTCGTGCAGTTTATACGTATGCTTATGCTTTGTCTGCAGGATTGGGGGCTGGGCCCCTTGGGTCCCCCTTGGCTACGCCACTCTCCGTAGTTTGTATCTCTGAGATTCATTCCCATAAAGAGCTATAGACACTTTTTTAGCCAACCGTACGCTGGTACTTAAGTATCGGTCGAGCTATTGGCATGGTTGTCGTCGTCTGTCTGTCCGTCCGTCTGTCACGGATGTATTGTGGCTAAGTTTTAGGTCGTAGGGGAAAACTTTTTAACGAATAATTAGCCATGTGTGTGTAACTTGGGCACGCAGAATTTTGGCCATCTAGTAAAAAGAGAACATTTTTAAATTGGGAGTTGAATGGAGAGGGTAGGAAATTTAATGGAAAACCTGCCATATCTAAGAAACGGTAAGAGATACGGCCAAGGTTACTATTAATCACTAACAGAGAGTGGCATACGCTCTTTCAGATAAAATTAAAATTATCGACCTTGGATGACCCTGATCACTGACAACCAGTACGGTCGGCTATCTAGCGACAGCTGGGCTTCTTCTTAACTTTTATGTCGATACTATTTTGGTTTTCTACCTGATACCTTTTTATCCCAGCTTCCTTCATACATCTGCTGATGATATTCTATACACCCCATCAGCTGTGTGCTCTGTGTAATGTTGCCGGTTACGTGGCATATCATAGCTCAGTCGTCTAATATGGGCCTACTAATGATACGTAAGTGTGTTTGACTTGTGCGCCACGCAGCCTGTTCAGCCGAATCGTCCGTCCATAGTAGTACGACTTGTATAATAGCAGCTAGAATTTCAAGTCGGTTGTTTAACGACCGACGGCGCGGCAAAGACAGACAACGCCGGCGGACAACGTCGGACGGCGGACGGCAGCATCGGCTCAGAAATAGAGATAGCTACAGCAAACACGGCGTCGTGCATAGCTAGTCGTCGGACTGGATGGGAGTAAATGTTGTATGTGAAACAGGTGTGTCAGTCGGTCGGTCGGTCAATTGACCTGCGTCGCGTGTCCGTCCGTCCGACATACGGCCAGTGTGTGGCGGACGAACGAGAGAACGAGAGATGCTTCGGCAGCTTGACGGTCGCTGCAAGGAGTTAAAAGCAAGATAGCGGCCGCAGCAGCATCAGCAACGTGGTGGCGTGGCGCTGGCTGACAGGTAAGTGATTGATGGGCTGAGCTGGGCCAGGTAGATCACCACCTGTGTACGTGTCGGTCGACTATAGAGTAGACTCCTTCGTTCTTCCTAGCAGCTCTCTCTACACTGATAGTCTGCAAGCATCCCACCCGCCTACCAACCTGTATAGACTACCTACCTCTACAGTGCCGCTCGGGAGGATTCAACTTTCACCAGCCGGGAATTCACTCTACGGTATCCGTGCGTCTTCCCTGCATATGACACCGTCAACAAACAACTGTCTACTAACCACTACGGAAAGTTTGTGGAATAAGTCCGGAGCTGAGCCGGCCGGTCTCTTTAGGCAGTCAGCCTGCAAGTGTCTCGGAAGTAGGATGCCATTAAACCTATTTTCTGCCAGATCTCCGGTTCACTTTTTCAGCAGCACAGGATCATCGCTTTTATAGGCCTACACGGTTGCTGAAATAGTAGTAATGATAAGTAAAACAAGTTTACGGCATTTATGTGTATATTGTTTTATTGGTTGTAGTAGTGTGATTATTTTTGTACCAGCTGACGGTGCGAAAATTCTCATAAAACGATCTTTTTAACGATGTTTTTTTTTGAATTAACAACTCGTCCGGGCAGTTGTTAGCGCGTTGTAGGACTATGGGTGCGTTGAAGCAAAACGTTCCGAGGTGCAGTTGCAGCAGTCGATATTTGGGTCGCCATTTGCGTGTTATCATCATGCGCCGTTTGCCATTTCTGCCCCCATAAATCACTACGTACGGCCAGTCAGCCGGCCGCGGCGCCGTGGCGAGTAGGACGCAGCAGCAAAGGCCACGACTCCTGCTGATGATCAGTATATACACCAGTTCCACAAGTCGTTTATTAGGCGTTGAAAGCGCGCTCGTTCCAGACCGAGCGTTCGCCCAATATCGCAGCAATGTCGGCGTTATAATGCCCGCAGATATATACTGTACGCTGCGGTGTTTGATTTACTTAACCCGACGCGGCGCTGTCGAGTGGTTGACTATTGCCCGACGGGTGTCCTACTGGCATCGTACGCACTTCCAGGCAGGCAGGCAAGCAGACAGGCGGGCCTCGTGAACTCCGTGGTTGTATAATGCTCACCTCTAATACTCACCTGCGGCCCGGTGGGCTGCTGCTGCTGATGCTGTTATGCGGTGCCGCTGCATCGCGTTACAATGCATCATATCAATTCAGTCAATGATGCGAAATGCCAGCCACCGAGCCGCCATCAGGCCGTTGATTTATCTGTTTTCTACCGTGACTGCGTGACCGACAGTGCATGGCTTCTAAAAATTTACGTGTATTTCATCCATTTGCCGAGAAGCCCCCTTTAGAGGGATTTGCATAATATTTTGCATGACAAGTTTCCTCGCCGACGTAATCAACCGTGCCAAATTTTGTTTCAATCGGGTCAGGAGTTTTGATTCTGTGGGGGGTCGAATTTTTGGTTTTCCCATAAGAAAGAGAAGTCGCCGTTAACACAGGGCTTGAACTACCGTTCAGCCTGTGATACCTGGCAGGCGCAGCTCGATCGCGTCCAGTGAAAAATGGGCGGAAGTCTTGTTAAGGTTGTAGATGAAAAATTTCTTCCTATTTTTTACTGGGAGATCTAGGCTATATCCTTAACAATACTCCTCCCCTTATTTTTTAATTTTTTTCCTATGTTTTAATTCGACTTTTATCATAACGTTTCCCCTATTTTTACTGGCCAATTGCAGACTTAGGCCGGTTGCTATGTATATGGCTAAAATTGAATTGTTTATTTAGCTGATTTACCGTACGATTCTAGAATGGCGATAACCACAAACGCCCAGTTGACGTTTGAAAATAATATTTTGCGACAACACAAACCAATACAAATAAAAATTGATCAATTACTCAACTACCAACACATTCATTCACTTAATGGCTGGCAATACATTATCAATTTGTCCTTTTATAACGGCAAAGCAAGCGGCAAAGCTAGCTAGCAAATGCATACGCCTGAACCGCTGTTGAATGACTCCAGTTTTCAAGCTTCTATTCGTCGTCGACCAAAGTCCATGCAATCCGCTGATGTCAGCTGCAGTTGGTTGATGATGAACTCAACGTCAGGTCGCACGGTACACTTTACGCTGTCCCCAATTTACCCAGAAATTCACGGGTTGTCGACAGCACCTTCCTGCCTTTATTCGCGTACGCTCGCCCAAAACAAACAGCTCCTTCAACGTTCTGCTGAACTACGATTACACTCGTGGTTTTCAGATATCAATACTAATTTTCACGCGAGAAATTTGTCATTTCTCACTTAAAATCAACGTTTACATGAGCCTGTCATGACTCCTCATTTCTTTATCTTTTGTAACTGACGGTTATCGTTAGTGATGCACGGGTTTAGCAATTCTGTAAAAAATTTAATTCTGAAAATATTCCAGCGTTCTGGCCGATGCCCAGGAAACAAGCAAGCGTTACAGATGCGTAATATAATCTATTTACTATTATCTTACGCCAGCCTTTGTGTGCACATTTCATTACCTTACACCAAAGCACCCTTAACTTAACTTTCTCCTCTATTTTTTAATACATCTTTATTCACCACAACAGATGGTAGCGATTACAACATATTTACAATACAAACAAAGAGAGAAAAAGAGAAAACACATATGAATAAACTGACAAATACTGAGTGATCAAATGTCCATTTCTATTTGACCGGACTAAATATATAACAACGTTTTTTTTCTATCAGAACACTAGGTAGCATAAAATTAAACATTCACTGTGCATGCCTAATTACTTTGATATTGTTCGTCTAAAATAATTTTATAAAGAATCTGTCTACGACAGAGTCTAAATTTTTGAGGTTAGATTTTCTTAAAGGGCATACTTACATACCATAAATTAACGAAATTAACGTCGGTATACATTTGCTGTTAATTAACTGCAGTATGACCTTTTCAGAAGATATTCTACCAATTCTGCCAAAAACAGCATTTGCACTACGATAAAAATTTCCTTTGGCATAATGCAAATTACACTTAAATACACGTGAGGACATAATAAAAATGCCAAGATACCGATTTTTTAAACCACAGAATACGATTACTTGGTTTACTAACTACAGTTGCACAAGGTATATCCCAACGCTGTCCAATACGAATGCAGCATGACTTTTTACAGTTTTCTTACCCATTTTACATTGGGCAAGTTATACCCTCAACAAAACTCCCCCTATTTTTTACTTTATCCCCTGTTTTTTAATCTACACTTTTAACAAAACTTTCTTTTTAAAGAGGAAAAAGCCGAAAATGGCGGGAAAAAGTTGAGTCAAAAATTGGGAAAACCTAAGCTTTAAAATGGGGGGGAAGTTGCGTCCGATTTCGATTCCAAATTTGGGGGGTAAAAGCCACTGGCGACCGACCGCTTGCTTCCATACTATTAGATCTCGTGCTTTAAATTATTTAATTTACAGTGACCGAACTTGGTGCGAGAACAATAAAATAAGCCCTACTATACGTCATAAGGGTATGCAAAAAGGAATTCAAACCTTGGTTTTTTTTATAAAAGCAAGAACTCATAATAAGTAATAACTGAGTCTTGGTTACATGCTGGTATTACTAATGGCTTGCTTGATCCTGATAATAAGTTTACTGTTATGCGCTG
>Ga0209671_1009676_pt1 | contig 10105 bp, 6 predicted proteins | sample WorMetHERISLAND2_2_FD_187401 | JGI IMG/M metagenome (GOLD analysis project Ga0209671, IMG submission 187401) | Marine gutless worms symbiont microbial communities from Max Planck institute for Marine Microbiology, Germany - Olavius geniculatus... | ecosystem: Host-associated > Annelida >... | reverse complement strand
GTATGGGAGATTTTGGGGGAAATTTTTGGCGTAGATTTCGGCGGACCTTCGCTATGGCGGACCCTGGCTATAGCGAACTTTCGCTATATCGGACCCAAACCGCTTTGGGATGGATGTTGCCTGCATAGGCCTAGATTTTTACGTTTCACTTTCTTACCTACTTACTTACAGTAGCAGAATAGGTGAATCTGTGCGGCAGGTGGCATGGACAACATCGTACTGGGCACGCTGCACAAGTACACGTCCGGGTTTGTCGGCTGTTTGTCGAACGTCACCCTGGCTACGGACTATTCCATCGACCTGATCGTTGATGCCGACGATGGACGCAATATTCGACAGTGTTCAGACGACGGCGTTCGTCGTCGTCGACGTCGTCTTGCGGCGGCGGCCGCTTAGTGCCGTTAAATATAGGCCTACTACATATAGTACGTAAGTTCATGTTTCGTTCAGAATAAAGTTTACATTTGGGCTATATTCTAATATCCTTCTCTTAATCTGACACTCGCTAAGAACCGAGCTAAATTAAGTTCTTTGTAATCCATACATAGAAAAGTGAACTGAAAACCGATTAGAAAATTCCTAATCGGTAAGGAAGAAGAAAAAGACGTATTCGTTTGCATTGCATTGGCTAACGTTAATCGGTAAACTTCGGATTAACTTTGGTGTTGCTCTCATTTCTGATTTCGTTTTTTTTTCTGATAGTTAATCGTAAAAGTTGGTTCTTAGAAGAAAAATAACGCCGAAGTTAGACTTTAGTTTATATGTACGATTAGCGTGCTATTTAAGCTATTCTGAATGTAGCGTTAATCCTACTTCTCGACGAAACAAAGGATCACGTACTGTATGTCTGTCTAGTATATTTGGTGGTATCTCTCGTCTGAGACGTCCGCTCCGCTGCCGTGTTGGTATCACTGTGGCAGACGCGATGAATTGACGTCATCGTCAGAACCCGCATCTCCACCAAGAGCAGCAGCAGCAGCAACAGTCTTACCTGGCCCTGAACGCTCGTTCGATCCAATTGAATCTGATTCAGCTGCATGCAGTGTTAGCATCATATGACAAGTCATATGCCTGTGCTCATGGTACTTTGTTTTTTGATGAAAAATCTTAACCCAGCGGTTTGTTGAATTTCCCGAAAAAATATATTTTAACGGTACCTGTGGATAAGCGCAGCCACCTGATGTGAACGAGCAAAGACAATGACATATTGTTTGTCGATTTGCACGTCTTATTCCGAATAAGTTATTCGAGAAACCGACCATAAAGATCTTCCAATCAGAAATCTGAATGTATACGAGCTTGACATGAAAAAAAAACAAAAAAGTCGTCTAACATTCACAAAGCTGATGTTAGCAGGAAAAACGCAAAGCCTGCCATAGATAATGGTGTGTGTTCGCGAACTGAACTGTCTTTGCTGTCAATGTGAACTTGATCGTAAATGTACAACGTGTGTACACTGTATGACGTGTACGTAGGTTTAGTCGTGCACTGTGTCTAAATCGCCAAATAACGCGTGCCGTTTTTCAACAATTTAGTTATGGAATTCGTTAATAAAAACTACATCCATCACAGTTTGTTGTTGTTCGTTTTTGTTTTTTTTTGTCATAACACGGCAGTGTGAAAAAAATTGCCATTGCAGTCGCATTATAGGCCCTATTTACACGTACAGTGCTTTTCTAGTCTTTCTGATATTACAATATTGTAACTCTGCGTTTTGCAGTTTATCGACTGCTAAACGCAAACGTTAAAATGACCAACGAAATGTAACTTTGCGTTAACATCTATATCTTTAAATATGCATATATTCGACGGCTTTTCTCAATGAATGAGTATTAATTTTTTACATGCATTACCTACATGTAGTTCATGTATGCCAGCAAAAGCATTTTGATAGTCGATTAATAATGTTGGCAAGGTTATGACAAAAACAGGCGTCGCGCAGTGTATGTGGACCAGTGTCTTGTGTGCGTGGGTGCGTGCGTGATGTATGTAAAACAAAAAATCGTGACAGAAGTATCGTATTACAGAAGCCGAGATACGACTTCACCTGCCCGGGTAATGTTACGGCGGTCTATAAGCTAGGCCCAGTTTGATCCAGTGTTCGGAAACGTGGCAGACCTCTGAGCAAACAACGACGAGGCCTAACAGCTAATGTCCGCTAAACAGATTACATTAAGTAAAAAGATATGAATTTGATGATTTGATCTGAGAGGCCTATAGTGTACACGACTTAACAGCAAAAAGTATTTTCGTGGAGCAAACAAGGCATATGCGCTAAGTCAATGGCTTGGAAACCGAATTGACAACTTCTACGAAATCGAAAAAAAAGTATTTTTTGAGCCGATTAACGTTTGGAGGCATTTGTTTTTTAAATACATTTTTAGCTTGCCGCTAAAAACGTGGCCGAGTCATCAATAAAAAAACGTTAAAAGCTTAAAAAATTACGTCCAAAATTGCTAATTATTATAAACAACACTGGAAATTAAGCAAGATTTCAACGGGTTTTTTACTAAGACTGTTCCAAAACACGCGGTACACTGGTCTAGTGGTAATCATTCGATCAACGAAGTTACTCTACGTCGGGCCGGGTTAGTACTTTGATGGGTGACTGCCTGCGGCAGGTAAACCATCTCGGGATGTAATCAGCTGCTTAGGTCAACTCAGCCTTTCATCCTTCCGGGGTAGGTAAATCGAGTACCGGTCTATCTGGCTGGGGTTAAGGCGGCGCGCGTTTACCTCTGTCAGGTGGCAGGTAACACTGTGTGATCCCATACGGCAGGTGACGCGTAATCTCTGACGTTAGTGGACCAAAGTTCACACAATTTTGTTATTCAACGCGGAATTAACTGTATTTGATAACGCCGTTTACCGCTTGTCGATATCTATATTTATTTCAGAGATATTTGCGCTCAAAGTCGAAAGTTGTCATAAAACGTACTAAATTTTGCACGTTTTTTGCACTCCCAAATTTTAAGGGGGCACCGCCCTCTAAAAGTTGTACCCGCGTTATCACCCCCATTTTGCAGCACGTCACGTGACAAAGTCTCATGAAGCTACTCCCTTTGGCTCCAAAGTTCTCGCGGCTAATACGCTACATTTTAAGGCAATTTTTGACTCCCCTTTGAAAAAAGTTGTAAGGGAGGCCGCCGTCCCCGGTGGGGGGTGCGCTAGTAAGACTTGGTCATTCTCTAGCGCGTGTAAAAATTTGGGGGCGCAGCACCCCCTAGGGCCGAAATATGGTCTTCCGAAAATTACGCTTTAAGGGGGTACGATTTCACATCTAAATCTCCAAGGTCACTGGACTGAACTTCACCGTACTTGTTTCGCCTAACGCAGGAGGAATCGCCATACACGGAATGACTATCCGATTTTGAATATCTTTATACGTTTCGGAGATATTTGCCGCCGAACTTCGAAGTCGTCCGAAATCGGGCCAAATTTTGCATGTTTTTCGCCCCCAAAATTTTCTCGGGGTGTGCCCCCCCGAAATTTTGGACCGGCATTATAAAATAGGGCCTAGTACTGACCATCGTGCAAAATTTCACGCCGGTCGGCCCACGCATCTCGGAGATCTCGCGTTGAATAAAAAAAACATCATGCGTAAACCATAAGTCCTTCCGAAAACTATCGTTTTCGGGCGGACTAACAAGCCAAAGTTATTTATTGCTCTTACGTCGTAGTTTTATCACTAATGTCGCTGTTTTTTGAAACTAAAAATGCCCCAAATTCATTTTCGGTTACTTCGTCGGGAGCCCGGGACTTATAATGCTCCGTAAACATTGTAATCTGCTGGAGAGGGAAAAGTGATACACTTTCCTCATTTCCCACCCCACTCATCGGCGTGCTGTGACGACTTGTACTTAGCGCCGGCTGCGCTTCAATCTTTGTGTCCCCTGGAAAATTGTTGCTACCAGGCACCGACGTAGTCAATGAGTGCGAATGCCGTCATCTACCATCCAGGGGAGATGCAGCACTTGGCTAAGTTTGACGTCGGAAAGGTTTAACGTTGGGCGGAGTTCGGCATTGGCTAGCGAGGCTTTTGTGCATTTAGTGTGTCCAGGCCAAGCCAAGCCAAGCTGTCGCTAGAAAAGATGCGCTACAGCCTATACCGTTCCTATTGCACTATTGACTTTCAAGGTCATCCAAGGTCGATGATTTTCACCTCATCTGAAAAAGCGTATGGGATTTCTTATTAATGATCAACACTGATGAGCACAAATGCGTCAGATTTTTTCACATACGACGTTCCCTTAGAGACCTAGTCGGTAAGGGAGAAAATGTTTCCATATTTTCACCCCTAAGAAGCCTGCGGTGTTTTTTCTTAGCCTTTAAAATTTAATGTTCAATGCCTCCATATTAGGTTAGCCATCAATTTCATAAAAAACAGCTTCATGTGGAGTAGCCACTCCATGCAAAAGTATACAGGGTGAACCATAAAAAACCGGACCTTTTTTAGCGTTAATAACTCAGCGATCGTTACCTGTAAAAAGGCGTGTTATATGTCAAAAGTTTTAGTATGTTGTAGACAAAAAGGGTCAAACTTGAGTAGCAAATCATTTAAATATTTTTTGTTTAATTTGCCTAAATCATCATTACCCTTGAAATTAGGCATTTGCCTGCACTCCCTTGTGCCCGAGTTCATTGAACTCAGAAACTCACTGCCAAAAAGTCCAAATTTAACTTCTGTGAATTATTCAGTGTGGGGGCATTGCAACATATAGCATGGTCACAAAATTTTAGTAACTGACCAGCTAAAACGTGTGCTAATCGAATAGCCTACTGAGCACAGCTGATCCTGAACACATTGATTCCAGCGATCGATCAGCTGCCTAAAAGGACTGATGACGGTCATGAATGCAAAAGCTGGGCAACTGCCTATGTCAAATTTCATCTAATCTCAACGTATGTGTTAATGATTGTTGATATTTCACTGTATGGTGAATAAAAATCAACTTAAATTCATGCGTTACTGCCAATTTAGCATGATTTTAAGGGTAGGACAGATTTGTGTAAATCAGGCAAAGAATATTTAAATGCTGAGATATGCAAGTTGTACATCTCTTCTGTACACAATTTTGAAACTTTTGGCATATTACGGGCCTTTTTATCAATAAACATCGCTAAGTTTAGAAGCTCAAATGTCCATGTTAAATCCATGTGTTACAGTCAAATTTAGCAAAATTTCGGGGTGACGAATATTTATGCAAATTAGGCAAAAATATTTAAATTGTTCAATATGCAAATTTGTCATTTATTTTTTACAGCATTCTGAAACTTTTGACGTATTACATGTCTTTCTACCACTAACTGTCGCTGAGTTATCAACGCTCAAACAGGTCCGGTTTATTTGGTCCATCCTGTATATAAGCGTAAACAAACATCATAACCGCCTAACAAATATAGAGGAGAAAAAACGGTATCCCCACTTTTTGGACAAAAGGTACGTCCATGCGCATCTGCACAACGTGTTGCTTGTCTCGGCTGCTGCTGCTGCTGTTGCTGCGCATGGCGGTCACTCGTAAGCGGCTGATTGGATGTGGATTAGCATCATCTGCAGGCGCAGACTGCAAAAAAGCGTTTGCAGCTGATTTCTGTGGTAGTTGAATAATATTGCAGTGCAGCTTGTCGCGGCAGTCAGATAAGAGTTCGGGTGGTTGTGTTTACGCTCTTATGCGCGAGTGTGTCGTCGCATGCTGACTGTCTGTCTTCTTTGAGGTTTCGTCACATCGACGTTCGTGAACCAGTGACTGATGACGGCGTGTGACAGGTTGACGACGAGCGACCGCCGGTAGTCGCACCGCGATCTCTCTGATCAATCAAGTATTTCTGGCGATATATACTCAAATATAAGAAACGATTCGGTGGACTGACAGTGTCTTGAGCTACTAGTGAGTGTTTGCGTCTTTGCTATGGCGTGTTGCATGAGCGAAGAGGCGCAGGAACAAAAGAGAATCAACCAGGAAATAGAGAAGCAACTGCGCAAAGACAAACGCGACGCACGACGAGAACTCAAGCTTCTCCTGCTAGGCAAGTAGCTTAGCGACGTTGTAGTAGTGTAATATATGTAAAATTTCTGATTTGGTTAGTGTGGATTATTTCAATTATTGGCTGCGCTGCAAAACTCATAACTTCTGCTGTGTGGACCATTGACTTCTAAAACTTCATTAAACTTTGTGACATATTTCAATCTTTTACTCCTCGTGCGCTACGTTCCTAACGTAGCGAAGAGGAGTATATGAAATCAGTGTAATATTGAGGACTGACCGACGATCGACCGTGGACTGACGACCGACCAACGACCAACGACCGACCTCCGCTCCTGGAAGAGCCTTCCTGGAAAAACATCAAATAGCCATATCTCCATAGCGGTGGCAGATAGACGCATGGTCACAATGAACCACCCATAGGAAGTCTCCCACCGCGAGTCAAATGGTCACGTAACCGATGACGTCACGTGACCCCAAAAGGTTAAGGTCGTGACCCCATTATTTTTTAGGCGCTGTATCTCGATAACGGTGCCAGATAGACCCATGCGTTGAGGTATAACAAGACAAATTGCAACTTGCGTCATCGACCATTATGATTGAAAATTTTTTTCACTGAAGCAGTTTGTAAAATCGGGCAATATTTTACGAATTTCGGGGAGCCAATTTCCAATAACGACCTTGATGCCAGTCACCATTAGTATAATATTAGACGGGTCTCAAATAGACGCCGAGTCTTTAGTACAAACCGAAAGAAACAAAAAAACACTTAGAAAAACACAGGAAAAAATAATGCGCGCGAGGAGTATATTAAATTGATCACAATCTACCAATATTTCTTGTATTAGCATAACTAACAGCGACATTTTGAACGGTTTGCTGTATTGTTTGTGCGGAATATTTATATTTATAATAATAGCAGTAATTTTCGTAAAATAAGCATGCCGGAAATCGGCATGCATGGAGGAATATCGTTTTGGCTGCTATCACGCGGAGTCAATAGTCTAACTCTGTTCTCGGTTTCAAGGCATTAAATCAACAAGTAAGTCAATGCAGTTAAGCGCTTGAGGTGTGGTGAGATCTCTAATGATCACTAATATTGTAAAGTTCCTCAACCTATTTACATCACATCATATTTTGCTGCTAAATCTGTTCCCAGACCTAGCACAAATAGACCGTGTTCATTATGTCGATGTTCTGTCATGCTCGAAAATAAGCTGACATAACGATGTCTACTATTAAAAGGACGGTGCGTCCGTATGGAAGCCCCGGGCTCAGTTAGCAAATTCTCAGCTTAAAAGCGCGCGCGCTAATGCTAAGCAGACATTAGCACCGCGGCGCCGCTTAAAAGATCACTTCAATATGCAGACCAGTACTGCGGTGTTATCACCGTCAGATACTAGACTTCGACTTCGCCGGTTTTTAATATCGAATAGAAAGCTGAGAGTGGAAACCCCGCAGGATAAGATAAACTTCCGGTCGTCGTCGGCTGTCAGCATATCATTTCCAGTACACGTAAAACTTATTTCCGCTAGTGTCCGTTTCTCTGCTGACGTTTGCTTGTAAGATCTCTGTTTCACGACATGCTGATGTATTTGCAAGCTCACATACGACTGGTCCGTTATGACGTTATTACGGATAATGTTTTATGACGCTACTATTGGGCTGTGGCAGTGCTGCATAACATGTAAGCTTGATTTCTGTGAAACGTGATTCATCATGGCAATCTAAAAGTGTACCTTAATGTAGTTTATAGAAGAGTGAACTAACTTTATCTTTTGTCTGTGTGCGTGTGTGTCCGAATAGTATATCATATATCTTACAAAAATACGGCTTAGGTCCTTTGCATTGCAATGCATTACACTCCTGTTGTAGGCTAAAATGTATAAAAACAAGATTGTCAAGCTTTGCTCAAAGTTACGTACGTATATATTGCCCATAGGTAGCCGCAGTCGTTTCCGTTGGCAGTAATGAAGTGGCGTTATCTAGCGAATGAAATTTCGTGAATCCGGGCTAACTAGTTCAAACACGCAAAACAAACAGAAAAAACCATGTGACCTCGACCTTTAATTCCTTAGCTATATGGCAGCTTTTCAGAAAGATGATCAGTAGGCCTAAAATTTAGCATTGGAAGTGGTGTAGGCCACACTACACAACGCATGCAGTTAATTGTTCGGCAAAAGCAACGGCACAAGGTAACCATTACGATCCAGGTTCGTAATGCTCGCGTAACGGCAAGCTCTAATACAACTGCATTAAGCAAACAATTACTACGCGTGCTGCTTTTACGGAATAACGCACTGACGTCCGGTCAGCACAGTATTTGCTATAGTAATGTTATTCTGTTCGTTCGTTTGTCGTTGTCAAGGACTGACCGACTATGCCGAAAAGACAGGCTTTGGGATTGGATTCTAGCTTCGTTCAGTATCACAATGTGGTGCTGTAACTGTTACGGTGGTTCGAGTTGCTGTAAAATATCGTCACTGAAAACTCTGGAAGTCGTCAGAACGTTGAACTGTGCAGTGCGAGCGTCGGATGTCATTGATGTTGCGCAGCAGCCGATTTCGTCCATAACGCTCGTAGAAAAACAAGGCCAACTGTAATTGACTTACTGCTATTAACGACAACACAGTGCGAGGAAACAGAAAAAAAGCAGCTAACGCAAATCTACATAGAACAAAACCAAAACCTAACGCAGTTTAGGCTTATCATCAGAATATCAAACAGTGGGAAGTTTAAAGCAATGTATACGTGTGCTTATCTTTAAAAAAGTATTGGGGGCGATATAGATGTAGGCTTCCCTTCGACATTCGAGTTTTTCTTACTTCGTTGCGGGATCAATATTTTTTTTCTTTCGGTCAATGTCCGTTTTCCTTCTTGGAACAGTCGGCAGTCGGCACGCCTATTTGCATCCGGCACTATAAGATGGGTGTGTCTGTCGAGTTAACTGGGTGGTGCGCGTTGGACGTTTAGACTAGTAGCGCGGGATCTAAGCCTTCGTTTTGTTACACTCTGTGGAAGCTGCAGTCGTCAGTTGCTGCAGCCTGTGTGTACCTGAGCGTTCGCGTGGATGGGCGTTTTCCCTCTAACAAGTCCGGTCTCTCTGTCGCATCGTTCTCTGTCATTGATCGCCAGCAGTCCGTATGTGAGTGTGACAGTGTGACACTGTGACAGTGTGGCTGATTCGCAGTCCTACGACTTGTAGGTCTGCCTTTAATCCGTATTCGCCTGCTTTTTTTATTTCGTTAAACATTATTTGATCATCCCGGCGCAGACACGTGCTCCAGTCACGCGCGCACTTGTTATCATCAGTCACGTGACACTTAGTTAGTTAGTTGGTGGCGTAGCATAGTGGTTAGAACGTCGATCCTGGCCGGCGGACTTTCCTTATCCTGCGCTAGTCTGATGGATGGCTGCTTGACCACTTTGTGGGTACGGTGTCCGCTATCAGTCAACCATCAAGGCCAACTCAGCTTGCCATCCCTCCGGAGTCGGTTAAATGAGTAATAACCCATTATATGGGTTACGGAAGGTGGGGACCTTTGTACAGCTAACTGGGCTGCCTGGCCGGCCGGTGCGCCAGCCTGTGATTGCAGGCTGCACGCGGCGGCTGTGCGATCGGCGGCTATGGTTAGTGACGAAAAGCGCATTAGAGGTATGTATACACGACGATGCGCTATACAAATTGACAACCTTTACCTTTACTAACGTTTGTAAGGTGTGAACTTAATTATTTCGATTTTGAGTGAATTTGTTGTATAGTATGCTATGTAGCATGTTATATTATACACGGTGTTTCAAAAAACACTCTTTTTGTTTCTTTCATAACTCAGTCGAATGGTGATCAATTTGCATGAAATTTTTACCAGATGTAACTGAAGAAATACAAATTTGGAATATTTCAACAAAATTTGGCCGTTAGTTAAATATTCTTTGCTAGTCGTCATGGGCGTTGGAACAGGGGGAGCAGAGGGAGCAGCTGCTCCCCCAACTTTTGGCACGGGAGAGCAGGCCATAGCTCTTGCTCCCCCAAAATCAAACAACTGCAAGCAAAGAGTAAGGGTGATAAACTGTTAACTTGAATATATACCACAACAGAGGATGTTGTGTGTAATTAAACG
>Ga0209671_1009673_pt1 | contig 10107 bp, 9 predicted proteins | sample WorMetHERISLAND2_2_FD_187401 | JGI IMG/M metagenome (GOLD analysis project Ga0209671, IMG submission 187401) | Marine gutless worms symbiont microbial communities from Max Planck institute for Marine Microbiology, Germany - Olavius geniculatus... | ecosystem: Host-associated > Annelida >... | reverse complement strand
CGCAGCACCCCCTAGGGGCCGAAATATGGTCTTCCGAAAATTGCGCTTTAAGGGGGTACGATTTCACATCTAAATCTCCAAGGTCACTGGACCAAACTTCACCGTACTTGTTTCGCCTAACGCAGGAGGAATCGCCATACACGGAATGACTATCCGATTTTGAATATCTGCATCCGTTTCGGAGATATTCGCCGCCGAACTTCGAAGTCGTCCGAAATCGGGCCAAATTTTGCATGTTTTTCGCCCCTGAAATTTTTTTGGGGTGCGCCCCCCAAAGTTTTGGACCGGCATTATAAAATTGGACCCATTACTGACCATCGTGCATATTTCAAGCCGGTCGGCCCACGCATCTCGGAGATCTCGCGAGGAAAGAAAAAATAAAAAAACATCATGCGTAAAACAGAAGTCCTTCCGAAAACTATCGTTTTCGGGCGGACTAATAAAAATGTTTGTTACATCTATGCTTTGTAGGCCTACTACAGCTAAAACTAATCTTCTGTGTAATGCGCAGTAATCAGCCGTCATTTGCTGGGGCAAACGCCAAATGGTATTTTTTTAGCATAATTGGTCGTGCGTGGACTTTTACTTTTTGGTCTAATAAAAACAAACATTCCTGACGTATAGCATGCACAGACGGACGGACGGACGAACGGACGAACGGACGACAGAAAGCATAATGCTTGACAGCAATTCAGTAAACTGGCATGACATACATACATTCATACTGGTGGCTTGGTACTGTAACGGTTGGGACGTTAGACTTGCGATCGCGAGGCCGTTGGTTCGACTCCCGGACGGGACACTATCAAGTGGGTAGTACTTGGATGGGTGACTGTCTACAGACGGGAAAACCATCTCGGTATATAACCATCATCGAGGTCAACTCAGCCTTCCATCCCTTCGGGGTAGGTAAATCGTGTACCGGCCTGTTGGGCTGCAGAGATTACAGCGGGGCGTGTTTACCAGCGTCGGTTGGCAGATAACACTGTGTGATCCTAAACGGCAAGTGACGCTCCGCAGCTCTGAGATGGGTTTCCTACGAAAAGTTATACCATTTTAACCACAACACAGCGTTGTAGGCCTACTCACCGGCGTTGTGTTCATGATCGGTCGAGCCGACTGCAGCAGCAGGCGTCTGAATCGTGATGACGTTGGGCAAGCTGGCAGTCACGGTAATGTCGTGCTGCCGGTAGAATTCTTCCGCGTCGACGTCGACAACCAGAAGACTCACTTCATCCGATACCGCGCGAATACGCTCAACTACCTACAGCCACTCGCATTTCAGTTTTTTTCAGATTGGTTTTAGTTTTCGATTTGTGATTTATAAACTTCACTAAATGTTAATCATAGTTTTATGTACAGTTTTAGCCCAGTTCTCTCGGTAACACTGGACTTTGCGTCTTGGTGGTTATTGGAAAAATAATATTTTAAGCGGAATCGCTCTTACGGTACACATTTCTCCGTAGGCCTAGAGTGGTTTGTCTGTCTGTCGTCTGACACATTCGCGAACTCTGCTTAAACCGTTCAACGTATTCAGATGCCATTTCACAGGTAGACCTACACTTGTGGGATCCAATGACACGTTATGTTAGATGGTGTCCCTGGTTGCCCAAAGAAGGGAAGATTTGGCAGTCGAACCCTCAGCCAAACCATTTAATCGCAAATTGTGGCCAAACCTTCAGTACTACGTGTATGTTGCCCCCTGGCGAATATCCGCTTTTTCCAACTTACTCTGGTCCATGTTTACACATGAAGTTAATAATTAGGCCTATAGTTCGACACAGCGTCTTTAAGATGTCAAATTTTACAACCTTCATATTGCTTTGCCAGTGAATGACGCGTGAAATGGTCTTGCTAATAACCAGTGCCATATGTCACGTGTATGTCTCAACGTTTTACGTTAGTGCCGTTTTACAAATGACTTGCGTCGCAGAAATTTCGTTTTCGACGGTTCTGCAGCAAATAATTTTCGTTTCGTTCGTTCTGCCTGCCAAATTTTTCCACTGTATTTAGTTTGGTTGTTCTTCAGCCTAAAAATTCTAGTTCACGTGCTCGTAACAGAAAGACCAATAACTATCGCCATCGTTATCGTTTTAGTTGCCGAGATACCTGTTGATGGGTGTCGAGCGCCACGTTGACTCCGTTCACCTCGACGATGCGATCTCCATCACGCAGTCCTGCCGCAGCAGCCGGCGACCCTTCGTCCACCTGGCCGATGAACTGACCCGCCTTGCCGCGCTCCGCGTGCAGGTTGAACCCGTAGCCGCTGAAGTCCGCCACCTTGCGGACGAGACAGAGACGAGGCGCCGGAGCGTTCGCTGGAACCGACGACATGTCCGTGAATACCTGCCGCAGACATGGATGCATGCATATCACAATGGGGAGGGCAGAAAACTAGAGTCATTCTTAAAGCTGGCAGTGAAGATTTCGTGATCCTAGCTCGCGTCGTTTTGAGACAGATCAGCAATGTGACATCCAGATTCCAGACAGACAGACACACGGACACCCTGTAATTAAACCGTCTTCATCTATCTTCTGCAAGAAGACGATCGTAGATGCTCAGACATCAGAATTTTAAGCAAATTATAAAAACCGTGCCCGACAGAGTTAAAAAACTCTTAATGTTAAAATATGGCAAAAATTTCATGACCGTCTTATCAATTCTCTCGACTTCTGCTAGTCAGAATTTGTAACAAAAAACAGCCGTTTTTGCGGTTATAGGCCTAATATAGACTAGTACCAAAAATCAATTTTATAGGCCTACACATCCGGATACGCGCACCATTTTTGTGTTAATTTTCAAGTATTAATGCTACTGAAACACTGCATCAGAAAAATTATACAGTAATCTATAAAGATTAGGATTGTTAAAAACCGGATATACAGAGAGTGACACTGATCTCTACGTAACAGTAGTCATACCAATATAGGATTGCTAAAATGCGATATCGTTGCTGCAGTTTTAAGTACGCTACACAAGAAAATACATGCCGTAGGCCTATAACTAAACTGAAAACACGCGAATTCCGAACACTGCTAACACAGAGAGAGAAAATAGCCCAACCTATATGTATACCAGCAACAATGGTGTGACAGAGCGGATATGCGTACAAAACGTTCACATAGGCTACACACAACGGTAAAACTTTGAACCTGAGTAAGCCTATAGCTGACTGCACACTCTGCGTCGCCAACGTCCGCAAGCAGCTATCAACAAAACGCTAATTACGACACGACGACCAGTGAACTCGACGGCCAGTCGCAAGCACGCACCTTGCTGGCGGAGACCGCCCACCATGCACGCTTCCGTTCGTCGTTCACGCTATAAAACGCAGGACTTTAACATCATCATTATCATTCAATTAGCCGAAACGACCATACTTAAGTAACGGTCGAGCTATTGGTACGAGTTGTCGTCTCTCCGTCCGTCCGTCTGTCCGTCTGTCTGTAACTGATGTATTGTGGCTAAGCTTTAGGTCGTAGAAGAAAACTTTTTGCACGAAAAATTAACCATGTGTGTGAAACTCGGGCACGCAAAATTTTAGCCATTTAGTGCAAGGGAAACATTTCCAAACTGGGTTTGAATGAAGGGGATAAAAAATTCAGTAGAAAACTGGCCATATCTCGGAAATGGTGAGAGATAGGGCCAAGGTTACTATTAATCACTAATAAAAAGTAGTATAGCGGTAGGCCTACGCCGTTTCAGATGAAATAGAAATCATCGATCTTGTATGACCTTGAAGATCAGCACTGCAACAGGAACAGTATAGGCTGAAGCGACAGCTGGGCTTTCTTATTACCCGCGCCATGCTATTGCATGAGCGGATATTGCCATGCTGTGGTGTCTGTCTGTTTGTGGGTCCGTCTGTCCAGTGTGACGTTGATGCATTATGATCATGTAACTTTAGCTGCCTGGACTTTTATTGTCTCAGCTCTTGGCGTACAAAACTTCAGCGATCTAGTGCAAGAAGAGCATCAGGACGATCAATTAACTCGACTCGACTGGGGTAGTTGGGCTAAATTAAAGTTAGAACAAACGTGGGGTAGGAAGAACTGGCGTTTTTCAAACGATAAGTCGCTGTATCTTTGAAACAGTGTGATATGAGCTTTCTGCAGTAAATCACGCAGAAGCAGAATAAAGTAATTTCAAGTCATTGAGAAAATTCGTTTGAGGAAATGTTTGTATATTAGCGAATGCAAAGCTACGTTCTGCACTGGAAACTGCGTGTTGTGATTGTATCCTATAGGTTACGTTATTATTACGCGCGACAGCACTTAGTTGCTGAGAGCGCGTATTAGCTATGGTAATTCTGTCCGTCCGTCTGTCCGTCCGTCTTGGTGTCTGTCACGTCCCGGTACCATTTCAAGACAGGTGAGATAGAGACTTCGTGTTTTCACCATATGACAGCTTAGTGTCTCTAGTATTTTGTGACAAAATTTCATGCCACTGGGTAAAGAGGGTCCCCACGAACGATGGGGAGAAAGAGGGGCATCCCCCTTAAAAGGCGTTATTCTGCCGTTATTGGCTCGTCTAACGTGAAAATGGTTGCAGATAGGCACAGACACGCTGCTTATCGTAACAAGCACTGGCGACGAACTTCTTAGGAATGTCAACATTAATGATCTTGAATGACCTTGAACGCTAAAAATAGGGGGTTTTAGTGACTTTGGCGATTTGTTGCTGCAAAAGAGTGAATTGCGACGAAATGGGTGGAGATAGATTAAGATTAGCCGCGAACAGGAACTGCTATAGGCTGTCGTGCATCTCATGAGCATTATCTCAGATTTCTTGTTTTAACCACGTCGTCACTTGTCACTCGCGAACGGAATTTCTATCTTCTACTGTCGGTCGTAGACAAACTTACGAAGTCGCCAGATGGGTCTACTTTTTCCAACTCGTCGTTGTCAAAGCTTAACATTTTGTTGGTCGAATTTCGATCCTGACTGTCAGTCTTGGGTCTGAGACCGTGGTCTTATAGAACAAGTCTGGTCTCAGAGCGGCATCGGTCTTAAATAATTGGTCTTTCGTGTTTGGTCTTTCACTCTTTAATTTTAATTTTCTCCTCACACTGAGCACCCGCTGCAGGTGGACGAATAACGCCGGCTGCATTGAGTCGATTTTTGATAACAAAATACGCATGATAGCCTATACGGCAGAAGAGCTTTTTTTCGCCAGGCCTTCAAAACCATCTGGGTCTACTTGAGTATGTGCATCTGCAGTCTTTATGTTGCTGTGGTCTTGGTATTGATTGGTCTTATAGTTAATTCCTGTGACGAATGAACTGTAGGCCTAGTGTTAGCTATCTGTATCGTATTGATTGATGTTTTGTTTGTTTGCAAATAAATGAAATGAAATTGCAGTAGCCCAACGCGCAGTGGCTTCTATTTCTATACTTGGTGGGCGCAGCTTGCACCCAGTGAAAAATAGGGGGAGTTTTTAAGGGTGTAAATCAAAAATTTCTCCTTATCTTTTACTGGGCAATGAACATCCATAACAAAACTCCCCTTATTTTTACGTCTCCCCTATTTTCCAGTTTACATCTTTAACAAAAAAATCCTCCTAGAGAAAAGAAGCAGCCTAAGGGTAAGGGAAAAATGAGTCTAAAAGTGGAGAAACGAGCTTGAAGTTGAAAGGGAACCTGGGGAACATGAGCCCGAAAATGGGGGAGGGAAGTTGCGCCCGATTTCGATTTCAGATTTACGAGGATATAAGCCACTGTCAGTGCACGCAGTTTATTCTTTAAAGTAAAAGTAAAGTACATAAAACGTCGTAGAACATTTTTACATTTATGACAGAAACATTATAGCTGCATGATGCTCTTCATTTCTAAGCGCCACAACTGTGCTTAATAATTCGCATAATCCTACACTGTGTCCGGAAAAAGTAACCCCCTAGACATCGTACAATAGAAATGCCAAATCTAAAAGAATTTGAATAAAATTTCGTACACTTAATCCCAAATAAATTGTTGAAGCGATCACCAAATTTCGTTAAAAAATTATTTCTCAGCAGAATTATTAATTGTTGAATATCGATAACATCTGATTATGTCAAAATTTTACACTGACAATGCATCATCTATTGGCAATCATGGTGGCCAATTTCAGTTAAATTCACCAAAGCAAATAATAGCTACAGCGGCTTTAGTGAAGTCACGTCTAAAAAATTTCAGTTTCAAGTCGTTCTGGAAACATCAGACCTGTAAAATTTTGTTAGAATCAGATGCTGTGTGTTATTGGAGTTACGCAAATGGACAATTACCAAGAGGTTTACTTACGTAACGCCATAATTTTAGTAAAGGAGACATTTTGTTATCGATATTCAGCAATTAATAACTCTGCCAAAAATAATACATTTAGTGGTCTTTTTAGCAATTTATTGGGGATTAAGTGTAAGAAATTTTGTTTAGATTCGTTCAGATTTGACATTACTATTGTACGACGTCTAAGGGGTTACTTTTTCCGGACACAGTGTAGAAAGCCGTATTTCTCCTTATTGGTGACGTTCCGCCACCTGGTGAATAAGTCAAAAAATGGACAACGGTTTAGAACCTTGGACTGCGTGTGTGATGATTTTTTTAAAAAAGACTTCAGTTTCTATGTGATTTTCTTCAACGGTTGTCTGCAATTATTCTGCACCAGATAATAAATTTATTAAATCTTTTTTCAACGTTGCTCAGCAAAGAAACTAGTAGCATGCAGCGGCGTAGCCAGAAATGCGAATTGGAGAGAGGGCTCGACTCTTAATTTTTAAAAATTTCCATTCGCCTCTCTTTTCTTTCCTTCCCGTTCTTTCATTTCTTCTTTTCTTTCTGTTTTTTCTTCACTTCCCCCTCCTTAGAAATAAGACTTCTAAAATTTAGCCAGCCTCAGTTGTGAATGCAAAAATTGTGCAGTAGAACTAACACTTTCAGAGATTCTTATGACCGAAAAATTACGGCCAGAGCTCCGCCCCTGACTCCGCTGGAAGACGTTACAGCGCTCTTTTAGACCATCTAGCTGGTGGGAAGATGGCTGGCTGGCCCTTCCCCAATAACGTCGTCACCCCTGCTCTCGCTTTTCGGCCTCGATTTCTAGCCCTTCGGGCCTCAAGCCCTTTCTGGCTACGTAATAAGGCAATATGCAGCAATGTAGGCCTACATATTATTGATATTAAACAGATTCCTCAGCAGTGATTGAGAACTTTTGTGCGTTGTGACACAGTACGAGAGAGAGACAGAATGTGGACTATCAGGCGCCAAGATGTCGGCTAAACTTACTGCGGCATAGCACACACACACAGCAGCAGCAGCAGCAACAGCATACAGTATCACTCTTGCTGCAGCTGTTGCTTCCTCATCAAACGCCGGAACATGTTTTAGTCTAGGTCGGACAGCCTGCCGTGATCGTGCAAACAGAGGTGATGATTTACCGGAACGCAAATAGGCCATGGACGCCAGTATAATGCTATTGCTAGCTATATGTAGGCTACAGGGGTCAGTCAGTGGCTCATTTGTGTATCCGATGCGGCAACTGCTTTCATGCAGGCATATGTAACTTCTGTGCAAATTAATATGCCTACCGGGCGTGCAGGTTGTATCGACTCGATAGCGTTGCAAACATAGATACTTTCAAACTCGACAATATTCTGTGGCATGCACAGACTAAACGTGTGGTCTATTTTCACTCAAAATGGTTATGACAGGTTATATCCTATATAGTCCTAACATCGACGCTATAAACGGTATAAATATAAACTGTATAGCAGCTGGATGGGTGACAAACAGTTCATCCACGCCAAAACTCTCTGTGACGAGTTCTGGCGTGCATTATAAGCTTACCACGGAGCTATATTTATACTTCCATGTAAGCTTACACGTAGGCTAACGGGTGACGCATAAAAAGTGCTGTACATAGGCGGGAGCTTAGATCGAGCAATCAGACAGTTTTGAAACGATTAGGCCTACCTAGTAGCTTCGATGACGTTCGACCATTTCAGCTAATGATGCGGCAGAAAATCACTAGCGGTAAAATTTCATTCAAGTTGACTGAACCGAACATGAATTATGTGTCTGTTTTTAACACTTCAAGGCAAGATCACGCGGTGAAAGCTGATCCACACGACACCAGTTTTTGCTATTTCGTGTGTTCCTTGGTTTCGTTACTGTGCTATGTCAGTGCAATCTGTGAAATCCAAATTAAAGTAACTTAATTTCCACGAGGTAGCGTGTAGCGACATTTTTAAGACGTAAGTAATGGATCTGTATTAATCCACTTTTTACCAAATTTCCTACCAAGACTACGTGATAAATTTTGAAAATTGATAAATATCTAACAAAAACATAAACAAGAAAACGAAAATCACAGAAAAACAAAAATTTTCGTGAACGTCCCACAGGGCCGGAGGTGAATACTAATCAGTTTCCGCATTGTTCTTTTCATGTTTTAAAAAATTGTTTTTAGCATTTAGTTTCCGCATTTAGCATTTCGCATTTTCTAGCATTGTGGTGAATAAAGATTTTCATTAACGCGCACATATGCTGCAATAAATGACAGTGGAATAGATTCTAGGTCAGTATCAATCACCAGGTCAACCATGCATTTCCAATCCATCACTCTACTGCCAGTGCTGGCATTGGGCGTGCGCGGGATGCCGTCAGCAGTGGCTTGTTTCAGCAGCTGAAAGTTGGCTGGCTGATGCGGGCCACTCTCTCTGCCTTCAGCCCTACAGGCGGATGCCGCAGAGCCGACTGGCTGGTTGGCGTTGGCTTTACGCCCTGACCCTGCAGCTGCTTGTTGCTGGCTGCCACTGCAAGCGTACACTCAACTCAAGTAGCAAACACGTAGAGTGTGCTGAGCTGAGTTTCTGAGTGAAATTGTGTCAAGCGTTTCATCGTCATAGTTGTACACCCGGTCATTTGGTTTTGCGTCAGAGTTGTCCAGTTTGATTTGCGTCCCAGAGTTCCGCTGCGAAAATGGCGCTCGGCGGCTGTTATACGTGCCTCAAATACCTGATGTTCGTCTTCAACTTGATATTCTGGGTAAGAGCTGTATTGCCGTACAGTACTGTAAATGAGCGTGTGCACGAAGCCAGACGTCGCGATCTGTACTTTTGTAAAAGTTATACAGAGTCCAGAGTGTCAATATGTAGAACTTTCTACGTGTACGCAAAAGTTGAACGTGTTCAACTTCTGGATACGTGTGGAAAAAAAACGATTTTCGACTCCGGATACAGGCGATACAGGACGTTCTATCCACAATGTGGGGACATTTAGTAGACAGTGTGTACGAGCTATCAGTCATATCTCGCCGAATAATCTTCAAAGTCCCTTCGGTATATTCGCAAAACTTGTCAGAACTGACAAGATCAGCATTATTTTTGTAGTCATGTTGTTAAATTCGACATGTAGGACAAGGGCATAGGCAGATATACGTTATTACGCAGGATGTCGTGAGCGAGTTATGGCGCATGCCATCCACCATTCCGTGCATTTTATGGTCAAACTTAACACGTTTCATTGTATAAAATACACATACATGGTGATAAAGCAGAACAACAGACATAAGCTACGCGTGCAGTACTTGGCTAGAATTTCTGTTATGTAAAATCTCATCGCTGGGGATTTAAATTCAATTTCTCTCTGCGTACAAACGCGTTAGACTACTCGTCCTCACAAAGACAATTTTTTTCGCAGATAGGGCTACTATGTAGTTCATCCGCCATAATCGCAGCGGGCCGGGGTGATTTGTGGCCGAGTGCTGTGCGTGCGCTGTGGAAACAGGAAGTGGTGCTGGCGGTCGGCCGCAGGTGAGGTTGAGGTCTGACGAAGCAGGCAAGCGGCAGGTCATGTGGCGCACTTGCTTACCAATCACACTAGCTGTTTGCAATATTTGCCGCAGCCGACCCAAAGCTCATGTTGCCTGCTGATCAGGGATATTCTCGGTAACTAAAACGATAACGCAAACGAACATTATTTACGGCAGAATGAACGAAAACAAGTCTACAGGGTGCGGCAAAAAAAGTAGCCCCCTAAAGTTTTTTGCCGTTTTCTCAGCAACCGCTTGGAATTTTAACATGGAATTTTACAGGTTTTACAGGTTTATTTACAGAAACGTTCTACATCTAAC
>Ga0209671_1009671_pt1 | contig 10110 bp, 7 predicted proteins | sample WorMetHERISLAND2_2_FD_187401 | JGI IMG/M metagenome (GOLD analysis project Ga0209671, IMG submission 187401) | Marine gutless worms symbiont microbial communities from Max Planck institute for Marine Microbiology, Germany - Olavius geniculatus... | ecosystem: Host-associated > Annelida >... | reverse complement strand
ACCTCAGCTGGTACTCTGTTCTTAAAATTTCTCGCAAAGTAACACATGCTATTAAGTGCTGATTCTCTAACGATTATTTTTGTCAAAATCTATTGCTATTGAACCAGGACTGTTGGAGTTATTGCATAAGGTAGCAGGGGTCCGGTTTTTTTTGAGACACAGTGTACAACGCCTAGGCCTGCCATCCGCTTAACCCTTTTTTGGTCTAGCAAAAAAGCTATGGACCTTACATTCACCACATTTTCAGGGATTGTAGGGGAGGTCAAGGGCTGGCAGTCTGAAATTTTGGGGGATCTGAAAAACGTGGGTTGTGAAGGAAAGGAGGAAAGAAAAATTTTTAACCCCTCATATCTCCCCCATTAGGGGAGATGGGGGACAAAAATTTTTCTTGCAGATGGGGCACTACTGGGCCCGTACACAAGTAAAATTTCAGACCCCAAAAGTTTACATGAGGTGGGCGAGAAATGTTTAAATAATTAAATAAATAAATATAAATAATTTTCTCTTTTTCCAGGGGTTAAATGTACCGTGCAGCAGATCTCCGAAACTGTAACTGATATCAATCCCCTTTTTGTGCCAGGTTGTTGGCTATAGGTCAGTAATGTTAATGTGGGGATAAAAATTTTTAAAAATTGGGTCCATTTAACACGTTAATGCATGCATTAAAAAAATTAATGTTGTGCGTTTACATGTTTAAAAAATTAATGCTTTGACAGCTCTAGTTACATGTAAATGATTTCGCTGAGCCTACACTTACCTATTTAGACCATAGTTGAGCCGAACTAACCTGGCTAAAGTCAGTTCAATTTGCATGGAAGAGATAGCTTTAGCCCTTAGGGCTTAACTTTCGCTGAGCCTGAATCCACTTCAACTTTTGACTTTAGCTGAGTGAAAACATGGTGACCATTTACAGTCCTATGCGTACAGATAGTTTAGTAAGTTAAAGCAGTCTAGTACCAAAAATAAACGTCGTAATGAATACGCAGTGACGTTAGATGTTATGTAATTACGTTATTTGCGTGCACGGCGCAATTAAATAAGCAAGTCTAAGCGTAAGAGGTTGATTTATTTCCTGTTAGGTTTACCTGTTTTTCCGCCATTTTAATCGTTTTGGTCTAAGTCAGTAGACTTAGACCAAAGTTTAGTTGAACTGTCCTCCGAGTACAGACTTTAGCGTTCAGCTTTCACTGAGCAAAAACGCTCAGCGAAAGTGTAAGTCAAAAAGTGAAGTCGCCCATTATACAAAGTGTTAGTAACGAAGCCTGTTCTAGAGCAAGTGATTTAGACTTACATTTGAGTCAGTACACCGAGTCAATTGTAGCTGTGTGTGTGCAGAATGAGGTTCGTCTGTCTAAGAAGGATTATGAGTCGGAGCGTGCAAAGATGTACGGTCCGGTGGATCTGTGGTACCACATCGACTGCTTCATTGCCAAGAGAGATGAGCTTGAGTTCACAACTGACATGGATCCTACAAAGTCAGTCGATCGCAGATCTATTATGCCAATTTGCTTTGCTGTTTGCATTTCATGTACACTGTAGGTCGGAAAAGTAGGACACCGAGTATTTGTCATAACTTCGCCTGATCTTGACTGGCACTGACATTATATGGAACATTTGCAATGGAGTAGTTATTAATGATTTCCGTCCTCTACATGTTGAATGTATTGGTACTCTACTTTTTGAAGTGTGGATGTTAGGAAATTAGCATGCATATTTTGAACACAGAGTGTGATAATACGAATATAGAATGACTAGGAGTGTTTGAAATGTTCAGTTAATATTATTTTTGTGCATGTAAATGATGTAATGAATTCCACTGACTAATGAACATATTTAGGCAGTGCTGTAATGTGGTAGCATTAGCAGCAGCAGGTTTTTGCTGTGGTGCGATCTCTCGGGGTTACTTGAGTTGGTGCATGTTGTTGATGCTCATATCTTGATCACATTTCAGACTTACCGGGTTCATTCAGCTGAAGAAGGAAGACAGAGAAATGCTGATTGATAAACTTGGCAAAGGAGAGAAAAAGTAAGTAAGAGTAATCTTAATTTGTTTAAAACTAGTCTATAAAATGCAAAATGTTATAGCTGACATTTTATATATGACTGAATTTCTTGCAATAATGATTTCTTTATGCATTTAGCTTTCTGTACAGTTCATGTGTTCATGTAACTTCTGGTCTATGTTTGTATCTAAAGTGCAGCAGTTGAGTTTAAGTTTTGTTTGAAGTCTGTTTCAGTCACACAGATCTGCGACAGAATTATATGAAGTCACAACCTGATGGCGCTATAGAACTGCGATTGATCAGTTATTATTGTTCTCTAGCTATGACAGACGGTTAATTTTTTTCCTGGAGTGAAGTCACTATACTTCTTTATGTTTAACTGCATGCACTGCATACTACTGCATGGGTCAGATTTATGATGTTGAGCGTGTTTATGGTATAGGACTACACACATTTTTCTGTCACCATACCAGCAGAACTAAAATATCTGTGCAGTTGTGAATGCACTACAGTTGTTTTCCGTGTAAAATTTACTTTTTTTCGTTTAAAAAGCATCAGTTAGTGAGGATTGTTACCTCTTTGATGTCTGGACAACATTGTAATTACCTGCTTCTGTGTCATTGTTAATGACTACAAGAGGTGTTTTTATCAACTAAACTCATTCATTCATTTATAGATTATTTTTTTAACTTGATACTATTGGATTTGTGAAACTGGGTCATTTTTTAAAAATTCATTACAGTAATTTCTGAAATTAATACCTGATAGTTTTGTCGGCTTATGTTTTGTTGTGTGAATGAAAGGAAGAAGAGAAAAGCTGAAGGGGTAGCGTCAGCTGTTGCCAGCAAGAAAACTAAACAGGAAACTGAGCAGGAAAAGGCACTTCGGGTTTGTTACATTGTTCTGCTCACATACATGCTGTAACGTCTGTCAGTAAAGGTTTTTATTGTATTATTACAATGCGAACCACAGATGTAAGAAACGTTTTTTATTCTTGCCACGTTTTTTAACGTTTTTTATTTTCTCAACGTTTTTTAATTTTTTTTTAAAAAAACGTTTATCGAAATTTGAAAATTCTACCGAGAACGTCGAGAAGGGCTTTTAAAGCCACATAAACGAATTAATATGCTATAGTGGTGGTAGTTTACTTACTTAGTCTAGTGATACATGGTCTTATGACTACACGGTTGAATTGGAATTGAATAAAATTTTATCTCTTTTTTTTGTTCTAGCTGTACTGCAATTACAGCATTAGGTTTTAGGCAAGAAGTCGAACAAATTAAGGCTAACGTTTGTCAACGTTTTTTTTTATCTTTGCCACATTTTTTACGTTTTTTAACGTTTTTTTTCTGGAACGTTTTTTTTACATCTATGATGCGAACTGACTATTTGTAGTGCTGACAGAGATATCACAAAAATTGAAAAGGTGATGTTTTTGCAGAACACAGCATAACTGTCGGTGTGTATTCAGGCTCAGAGTCAGATAATCTGGCAATTCCGTGACAACCTGCAACGTGAGGTGTCAGTTGATGCACTCCGAGGTCTGCTCGAGTACAACAAGCAAGAGATATGCTCCGGAGAAAGCAAGGTATTGTTGGGACACATTACAGAGCTATTCTTTGGTTTTGTAGTCATATTTCAAGGTCACAGCAGATGTCAAGCACTTCACGAAAATTGTACATAATTGCAGTTTCGGGGACACTGATATGCTAATGTTCACCGTCATCCATAAAAAATGTACCACTTTTATTTTAGAATAGCTTCGTAAAACATCAGCTGATTTTAATAGTTTTTGGCAAACAACTTCAAGAAGAAACTTGACACAAATGACTGTAGTTTTGACCACATCACTTTAATGCTGTTGCTATACTCTACTTTGTGAAATGCAGACTTTGTACACCGTGTCTGAAAAAAAAAACAAAATTGTTTGGCATAACTTTGCCAAATTTCCACCAACTTTGATAATTTTTGGCATAAAGATGGCCAAAACGATATTATTGTGTACAGTTCACTCATTTACCACCTCACCTAATTTATGTCAACTCACTACCATGTGAAACACAGATGCTCCAAATTGTTACATTACGCAGCGATTATTTGTATCAGATGGCTCACCTTTGCATCATCAGTTTGACAGGGGGTGCGACGTGGTTTAATAATTTTAAGGTATTAAATATTTTATGCTGAAAACAGCAGACGACCAAGGCCGGATTTAGGGGAGGCCGGGGGCCCGGGCCGCAGGCCTCCCACCAACAGGGGGCCTCCCACCAAACCTTTCAATTTTTAAAACCCTGTAATTTGATAGCCAATCCTGGCTTGCATAACTTTTGCTACCACCTTTGTATCGTTAAGTAGATTTCCCTAGCTAGTAAATTTCTTCGCGCTAGTAACCAGCTTGTTTGTGGACTCGTGTTATTCAGATGTCTCTAGTCATAGACGGATTTAGGGGGGGCCCAGGGGGCCATGCCCCCCAAGATGCCAAAGTTGCTCTTTTTTGCCTTGTATATGCAATGCATTATAAAAATTTGTGCAGTAAAACTAATAAAATTTATACTCAGTATATGCATTTTAGGGGGTTTTCATGCCCCAAAAGCGTTTGCGAACTGAAATTATGCTTCAACGGCAAGTGGGCTGCTCTGAGTCACACTGTTATTGCGCATGTTATTGGCAAACTGTGGTATCGACAATGACTTGGCAGATATCGCCTCATCCACATCCATGGCTCGGCAACCAGGAAAGCCTGGTTGTCTGCGACAGCTGTCAGCTTGACCTTGAGTCTTGCCAGATGGCTGATGCAGGCAGAACAGAGCATGAACGCGTGTATAATATAAGACACACATGTGTCGTATGTCCAGCTGTTGTACAGTGTGAGTGATGCATCATTGTTTGATGGTGAACTGTGCATGTATGTGATGTGATGCAATGTGCGGTCTGTGAGCCAGCTGCTGGACAGTGTCAGTGACGTAATGGCGTTTGGTGCATTGGAGCCGTGTCCTGAATGTGGCGGTCAGTTCGCCTTCAGGTTTAGCATCTCATTTTCTCATTGGCCCAGCCACACACACATCAAGCAGAAATTAAACAAATGTGTTTTTTTACGTGCGAAAGCAGCTAGACTGCTTTAGCACGTCTTAGCCATCACAATTCTGTCCATCTGTCTGTCTGTCCATTCGTCCGTCCGTCACACGGGTGGTTCAGTCAAAAACGGTGCAAGCTAGGATCACCAAATCTTTACCGCCGGCTGCCTGGAAGACTCTAGTTTCAGGAACCATAAAGCTTTTCCATAAATTTGGTGGGGATCACCCGAAGGAAGGCGCTACATGAAAGGGGGTAGGAAAAATCTGTGATTTTTAGCCAGTAAGTCACTGTACCGGTATCTCAATAATGGTGCGAGATAGGATTTAGGTTACTATTAATCACCAATAGGAAGTTGGACCCTGGCTCTCGATTGCCACCGAATTCAATGATTTGGGTGACCTTGAACGCCAAAATAGGGGGTTTTATGGATTTTTTTGGCGATTTCGGGCTGCGAGACACATTGCAAGAGCGAATTGCGCTGAAACCAATTGAGATAGACATGGACAGGACAAGCTCACCTGAAATTTTCAGCATTGTAATTAGATTTCGACAGTCCAAGTCTCGATTTTCTAGGTTCAAGGAAACCTGCGCACAAGGGCATCAAAGTGTGGTGCCCCCGTAACTTTAGTCGTTATTTTACCGTTGTTGGCCAGTCTTTCGTGAAAATGGTTGCAGATCGGCATGTGCATGCTGCTTATCACAACAAGCACTAGTGACAAACTTTTCAGTTGTATCAACATCGATGACCTTGAAAGACCCTGAGCTTTCAAAATCAGGGGGTTTTATTGATTTTTGCAATCTTCGGCTGCAGCACACACTTTAAGAATGAACTGCAGCGAAATAGCTGGAGATAAACTGACAGTTTGTGAACAGGAACTGCTATAGGCTTTCGCACATCTCATGAGCGCATCTCACATCTGCTTTGTTTTTCAGTGTTTTTTACATGTGTAGATATTTAAACAGACATGAAAGAGAAACATATTTGAGACAGCCGTACATGTGAAATTAAACTACATCAGCATTATTTTTTCATTTTTTTTCTATTTTTGTTTGACACAAGCATGCCGCCTTAGCTATAGTGGTTTGCTCCAGCAGACCTATCACTCAGAGGTTGCTGGTGTAATGCAGTTAAATAGACAGGACTTTTTTGTTATGACCAACACTTTATTTTATTTCTTGAGATATCACAAGACCAAGCTCACTGTTTAAATGCCCCGGTGACCTGCCAGATATGGTGATGACATTTTCTCATCAGAGAATCAGCACAATATGCACATATTTACTTTGGTTAGTTGCTTGCAGTGGCAGTGCTAATGGCTATCGATGCACTGGTAACGTGACGGAATGGACAAAGTGTCTGAACTTCACAGCTACGCCAGCACGAAGAGCTTTCAAGATTCCCAAAGAATATCATGATGTCAACTTTCTGTAAGCATTTAACAGTGGCTATGCTTTGATGATCACTGTCATGTTTTGTGTTTGCATTTGGTGCCATGTGGTGCACTATAGCAACAGTGTGTCTGTCCATTTTTCTGTAAAGTTGATGTATTGTGGCTAGTGGACCATAGATTTAGTGAGTTGGAAAGTGATTACATGAATAACTAGGACACTGGAAAGCACAAATCTTTGTCAGTTTCTCCTGTGGTATTCATTAGGTAGCAGCACTGTATTTGGCAGAAGTTTTCTCTTATCTGAAATGGCAAAGAATTCTTTAGTCATATTTTTTTTACTAACAAAGTAACCAAAATGATGTGTGTTTGATAGTTTTCTTCTCTGCACTGTCAATGATAGTTCCAGTTTACTGTCAGTTTGCTTCACATTTCTCAGAAAGCAAACTTTGTAAGATGTGGCCTAGCCAGGAGTAAAGTTTGAAGAACTGGCTGGCTGAACAGTGTATGAAAGTGAATTTACTTACTTTCTTACTCAAAAACCTTTAAAGCTTTTTTAGTGTCCTACTCGACCCCTTGTACCTCAGTTTTTGCAGGCCGTTAGCTCTTGATAGATTTACCATTTACTCACATACATAGTGATATTGTGCATTGTTGTGTTTCTAGCAAGAAGTATAAGTACGTGAAGCGCGATCGCATTCTACCCAAGGTCAGTGAGCCGTCTGTGCCGTCAGCTGCTGCTGGGTCTGCAAGTGCACTTCAAACCAGCGCCACTGCAGCATCTGTGATTGCTAGCGGCGGAGGTGCTGGTGCTGTCCGGCCACTGGGTGGTCTGCAGTTTGTTGTCATTGGCAAACTGTCACGCAAGAAAGCCGACATTGGAAAACTGGTTGCTGAGCTTGGTGGAAGACTGGCCACCACCGTGGATGATAAAGTTGCAGCGTGCGTCAGCACCCAAGGTCCTCCTCATTTCATTTCCTTGATCTTTCACTGCAGTTTATTACTTGGCTTATTGGCCAGTGTTTAGGGCGTTCGACTTATGATCAAGAGGTGACTGGTTCAACTCCTACCTGGTTTACTGCCAGCTAACAACTCTGGCAGAGTTCGTTTCATGCATACGTGTGTTTTTGACACCAAGCAGTATAATTTGTCACTGACACTGACTATGGCGGACAAACATGCAGCCAATTTACATTTTAAATCCCATTTGTTCTAAAATATAAAGGATGATCAAACTCATCGTAAGAGTCACGTTGGGAGGGCAGCTGCTTGTCTTGAAAATTTTGGAATTTTTGTGGAATTTGGCAGCCTCGCAGGAAAAGTCTGGAATTTTGCCAGAAGTTAGTGAAAATTATCTGGTCACTGTTTAAACTGTTTATTGTTTACAATGTGTTTTGGACAACAAAGTTGTTCATCAGTGCTATACAATACATGTATTAGCATAGTACTTCTAGTGGTACAATTTCCATCACGTTGCGTTATTTAATTATGGTGTGATTTGATCGTACTGTTATTGTGGATGACTTAGATGATCATGACATGGTTAGGAGTGTTGCAGATATGTCCGGAATTTCACTCTGCTAGAGGGTGGACATCCCATGTTGGTTTTGATTGTATTATGTTGTATAGTTTATTACATTCAAATGCTGTTCTTGATTTAATGTGCAGCTGAAGTGGACAAACTTGGCAAGGCAATGAAGCAGGCTAAAATTGCTGATGTTCACGTTGTTGACGAGGGATTTCTGGATGACATTGGAAAATCCCCAGCAGCTGTGGTGCAGCTGATTGTTCAGCATAGCATTGCTACGTGGGGATCAGACGTGAGTTGCTTGTGCTCTGTGGTGTTGCCAACCGAGATTAAAGTTTGATTGGGCCTTTAATTTCAGAACAGTACTGCTTCCTGGCTACCTGGGATTATGCTGTGAGTTGACCTTTAGTTTTTTCCTCGTCGCACAGGAGTATATAATGTCAGCGTAATATTGAGGACCGACCGACCGACGACTGACCTCTGTTCCTGGAAGAGCCTTCCTGAAGGAACTTCAAACGGCCATATCTCCATAACGGTGCTAAATAGATGCATGATCACAATGGACCACCTATAGGAAGTCGACCCCCGGGTGTCGAATGGTCACGTGACCGATGACGTCACGTGACCCCAAAAGGTCAGACTCATGACCCCATTATCCTTGAGGCGCCATATCTCCGTAACAGTGCTAGATAGATGCATGGTTTCCATGGTCCACCGATAGGAAGTCGACACCCGGGAGTCGAATGAAATGTGGCTATTTGCAGTGTGAAAAGAAAGGAACTAAAATTGCAGTTAAAAGAATACAAAAGAAAATAATGCGCACGAAGGGTACGTTAGATTGGTCACAATCTATAATGTTTCTTGTACTACACGGAATTGCTGTTTGCCGTTATGTTGTCAGTGGATAATCCGGTTATGTGCAGTCTTCTAGTGCGTGATGTTTGAATGACATCTGTAGTGTTGAAACACTGCTGCTGTATCGGTGTTGTCTGCACACTTTTCATCTCTTCATTAGTTTACTTCACAGCACTTGTCATAATGATATATTTTGGTTTTCCTGGTAGTACATGTGGTTTGTGTTTTGTTACCATACTGAAGAAGATTGCTGTCTGTTCAGCTCTGTCTGTCTCCTTCTGTCTCTCTCTCTCTCTGTCTGCTTATCTGTTTGATTTATTATGCAAAAACTGATCAAATTATGCAAAGTGGTAGACATGGTCAAAGGATCAGTTGGTTGGATTAGTTCTGTCTGAAGGTTGCATGATTACTTGGCCATTGGACTTTACTCTTGCACCATCAGACATCAGCGAATAAGCTGCTGGTTGGACTGTTGTGGGCATGTAGCCGGCAAGGCGTTGTGGTGTGACTGTCGATGGTATGGTGGCGCCAGTATCTACATCAGCAGCATTCAAGAGTCTCGGCAAAAGCATGGTCACTGCCAAGGACGGTTTGTTCTGCTCTGGCAAATATTTTGTCTCTGATTACTATTGCTGGCATTTGCTAATACATTTTAATGGTTAACTTTACAGAAATTAACAGTTAATTAATTGTTGATTTTTGACCAAAAACATTTCAAGATTTATTCTTGATTGTTTATCAGTGGTATAGTTACCACTCTGCTCATGGTAAATATCTGCCAGTCAGCTCTGCATCTGCTGAAGCACAGTGCCATATGGTGCAGTGTTTCTCCATCTTCTGGTCAGTCATTGTACAGCATCACCTTTAAGGTGTTGTTCATTACTGTCAGTATTACCATATTTACGCATGAAAGCAGCTACTACTTTGGTGCATCTTAGCCATCGCAATTCTGTCCGTCGGTTCGTTCGTCACACGGGTGGATCAGTCAAAAATGGTGCAAGCTAGGATCACCAAATCTTCACAGTGGGCTGCCTGGAAGACTCTAATTTCAGGAACCATAAAGCTTTTCCATAAATTCAAATGGGGTCATTCTGAATGAGGGCACTAAATGAGATTACAAAAGGTGATATTGCCTGCATCACACTGACTGTGTGTCAATGTGCTGCTGAATAATATCACCTTTTGTAATTTTTGCTGTTTTCGATGTGCAAGTCCTTAAATGTTGCCGTTAACAAGTGTATAAACTGATGTTTTGTACATT
>Ga0209671_1009668_pt1 | contig 10111 bp, 4 predicted proteins | sample WorMetHERISLAND2_2_FD_187401 | JGI IMG/M metagenome (GOLD analysis project Ga0209671, IMG submission 187401) | Marine gutless worms symbiont microbial communities from Max Planck institute for Marine Microbiology, Germany - Olavius geniculatus... | ecosystem: Host-associated > Annelida >... | reverse complement strand
GTCCCACAGAGCAGCAAAACTCTTAAGATGTCTAAGTCGATTCGACTCAGTCTAACATCGCAGTGCAGAAGCCTCAAACTTTTGGGGGAGCAAGAGCTATGGCCTGCTCTCCTGTGCCAAAAGTTGGGGGAGCAGCTGCTCCCTCTGTTTCAACGCCCATGATCGAAGATTATCTCAATAACTGTTTTTTGCCATAAAGCCAATTAGCAAATAATCATCTGTCAAATCTCCCGTCAAGTTGATGGCCGAATATTGGCCGATCAAGTTAGATAATTGACGATTAGACTTGGCGATCTGCAGTTTGTTGCTTATTCGCACCAGAAACATTGCTTCACTTTGCCAGTTAGAACGGCAATTCATGTATTAAAATAAAGTTCCAGGCATGCCGATCAACCACTACCTATCAATTTATAGTCTATGCATAGTGTTTTGTGAAGAAATAAAATCGACAGACGCTCCCATATCGATTTGCGATTGAACGTATTTTTGACAGCAGACGATATGGACGATATCGTTCCTACGACGACGTTTACTGGCTATGGCGTCCACTTGCAGTGCATGCTGGGTAATTTAGCACAACACCGTAAATTGGGGTTACTGTCAGCCAATCAGATTGACATAAAATAGCCTCAGTTGATGGCCGATCAACTAATCGCCGATCACATAATTGGAGATCGAAAATGCATGGAAAAATGAAAGACAGTTGATCAACGATCAATTCTGAACATTGAGTTAATCGGAGATCAGTAAATCGGATATCAAATTTGATTTCATTGGCGATGGATAAACCGGACCTTAGTCTAAGGTGGGTATGCTGCTTCTTGATCCCTTTGTCAATAACAGTGCAGTGAATGTATCTTAATGTAAACAAACACAGGCAGATCAGTGAAACAGTATTTCCCTCCATGTACTAAACATTCAGCAAAACATTACTAAAACAAAATGTAAAATATCGTCAATAAGCAACTGTCCACAGCAATACTGGAGCTGCCATAGTTACAACGTAGCAGAAGTTATGCTGCCATAAACATAAATATAAAAAAGTTATGTTGCAAGCTGGTGTTCTGACAAAGCTTCTATGTCCACGTCAGATTCCATCGCATTTAGTGCTGATAACGTCACCTCTGTTGAATACAAATCATCGACCGTTTTTAACATGCATCAACACTTGTACATTAAAGGTGGTGTCATAGCTCTTTATGGAAAGCCCATCACAGAGCTACAGAGCGTCACCTGCCGTAAGAGATCACACATTGTATGCAATCTCACCTCCCACCTGACACAGATAAACACGTCCCACCTTAACCCCAACTAGTTAGGACGGTACTTACTTCACCTACCTGGAGGGATGGAAGGCTGAGTTGACCTAAATGGCTGGTTACATACCAAGGTGGTTTACATGCCTGCAGGCAGTCACCCATCCAAGTCACCCAGCCCGATGTAAAGCAATTTCTTGATCGAACACAACACATTATCGCACACCAGGCCACCAACTAGTAATGCTCTTGCTATTGCTGCAGCAACAACCCTACTGCTGTGACAATGTTCGACTAAGTGCTGGCAATGTTCGCCAAAGTTAGACCTGATCCCCTGATTACCTGATTAGCTCTTTTAATTTGCTTAAAGTGACTCAGAATAACGGAGCATATGAAATCAAGCAAACTGAGAGACATCAAGATAAACACATTCTGGATGTAAGAAACACCAGAAAAGACTATTAAAAACTACACAACTAAGATCACTACATTAGCATTCAGACTGTTCCAACAAGCAGTAGTGCAAGCAAAGAAAAAAATTATATGCTAATCAAAGTATTCAACCATGCCGCCTATTCAGCAAGCACCACACTTTGAAAATAAAAACTTCAGATCTGTTTCCTATTAGCATGTAAAAGGTTTTTTAGAATGCTATGTGCCACATAAATTTACCTACCGATTTACTTACTATGCTTACTTACCAGTACTGCTACAGTTTCTTTACAATAAAAAGCTAAACAGAAGTGCATCTAACCAGCCGACTTCTCTGTCTTGAGCTGCATTGTTTCTGGAGCAACGGTGATATTAACTACTTGTGTGTTCTGTGTACTAGCGACAGGAGCAGGTGTAGCAGCTTCAGTAGCAGCAGGCATCAGCCGACTTGCAGGCTGCTGAGCTACTGACAGACCTGCTTCTTCGTACGCCTTGCGTTTCATCTGACCTCGGATCTGTGCCCTGCAACATTGTCAGTGTGATAATATCTTCATTTGTTGTCAGGTGCAGATGACCCATGCACACAGCAGCAAGTTGCTAACATGCTGTGTGCTGAGATCAACTCAGCCTCCGAACTTAAGCGGGATGGAAAACAAGCAGTAGCTTACGAGTTATGAGGTGAAAACCTAGTGTTGCTGATGGAGCAGTGCAGGGCCACCTGTTTGATGGTGCAGGCAGTGGAAAGGTGGACAGCCACATAATGTGCTGCAGTATTATAAGCTAATGCCAATTAGCTATCGCTGTCAACATTGCAAAGCAATTCTGTTACGAGACTCTCAGTCTGACTTGTACAAGCATGCCATAGCAAGTAGTGAACTAATAGCTGTATCTTTACCTTTATGATGAGGTTAATGCAAAAATAGCACTTCTTGATAGTAATAAAAGAAAAAAATAATATTCATAGGCAGCTACCACTACTGTGTGCACTGCAGCTCATCCCCTATATGGCACTTTTTAGCCACCAAGAATTAGAACGAATTAAACCAGCATACCACCCAAATCAGGCAGATAGCCTGCTCTGTTAACAGACAGCCCCTATAACCGAGACCTACAGTATGCAAACAGTAAAGATAACAGCACCAATGCAACAGTCTGTTACACAGAAATCAGTTGCAAATTGTTAGACTGTCAGATGGTGAGTGGTGACTTACACAGTTCTGTTCTTGATAGTCTCGCTGATGCTGTTTAAGTCTTCACTGAATCGCTTCACTGACGCCATCAGCATGTCAATTTCAACATCTGTCCATTTGCCACTGAACCACATCAATCAGCAACACAATAAATTCATCTATGACTCAAAGACTTTCAGGATCAACTGACCAAACACATACATTAGGCACAAAAATTCAAGATACATGTTACATTTTTGTATAGGCTAACATTAGTTCGTCATATAAATTAAATACAAGGCATTTTCTAGTTTAGGCATGTGTGCTGCATGTTGTAATCTGATAACCTCACTGAACACTGACACTGACTTGCTGTACTTGTTTGTAGGCCTAATCCAGGGTCAACATTTTGATTGTCCCATTGACTGACCCTGCGTGTGTTTCTGACACATTGTTTCATTTCCCTGTCTCTGTCTCTCTGTCTGCCTAACTGTCTATGCACGATGAAAGGTGACATTGAAGCTCACTGGCCCGCCCAGCCACGTCAATCACTGATGCTTTCACGGCCCTGTCTGTCAGTCAGTCCTTAACACACATGCATGCCACCCCATACTGTCAAGCTGTCTAGGCCTTGCGCTTGGGTTCTTAGTGGATACCGTGCATCTGTTTTGCCGCTGTCCTAGCAATGCGTCGCCTGTCCGCACATGGTTAACCGGTTCTTCTTCTGACGGTTAACTGGTCAAAATGAATGGCCGGTCTTAACAACTCTAGTTTACATTAATATTACATAGGTACTTTATCTGTAAGATGCAAAAAAATCTACATGCAACAACTGTGACATATTCTAATTTTATTCTTATGAAAGCCCATCCTCACAAATTACGTAGTTATTAATGTAATGGTTAAAAATCACACTGTAACAACACAAACTCCATGATACACACTCATATGCAAATAAATTTAATAAACAAAAAATATATTAAAGTAGATATAAAATACCAGTAGTGAATACCTGGAAGGTGATTGATCAGAGGAGGGGTGAAGCTGCATTGTGAGTTCACCAAGCTGAGTAAAAGCCTGACCTGCAGCCCTAAACAACTCACCAACCTGGTTTTGACAGCAACACAGCACAAAAAGCATTAACTACATCAACAACAGCTGATATTACCTCTGCACTGTCATTCTTAGTCTTTAGGTAGCATCTCAAGGCTTTACTGTTTTGCTGCGTAAAACTCGATCAATAGACGCTTGAAGTAAACAGCTGTGACAAAGAGATCACACTGCATGCACATGTATGATTTGTTACAAAATAGTTGTAAAGCGTGAAACGTTCGTAAATATTTCTTCATTTTCGAACTTTAGACATCGTTAGCAGTTGATTAACGCAAGTGAAATTGGAAATTTCCGAGTAAGTGACCATGTGATTTCGCCGACAAAAATTCCACCTATGAAACTTTCGTTCTCGGGAACGTAAGTTCTCGGGTACGAAAGTTCCATGAATCCTGTTCATGTTTTTTTCACTAAACAGACTGTAACTTATTGTAAAAATTAGAACAAAATAAATAACTAATTTATGCAAATTATACACAATGTTTTAAAATTCGTTACATTAGTAACTTATCATATACCTTATTAGAAGAACTCATTTGAAACAGAACAGTATTTTATTCAACTTTACTGAAAAATTTGAGCAATAAACAACAAAACCGGAAACACAGTTAACTGTAGCTAAAAGCAAATTTTGTGTTGAAAACAAACAACGTAGGAAGTAACAACAATAAGCAACTACGCGCTCGGGATCCCGTTTCGGGATTAGGCTTACAGATTGGTCGTCTTTTTGATATCCCCAATAGACTTATTTCATGCATAAGATGTAGTATAGGCCCTTACGGAAGGTAATTCTGAACAGTAGAGAGTGACAGTAACTGTGTCATAATACAAATTAGGCCTACAATGCACAACACCGAGTGGTAGCGCACATCAAATACTTTATTCATCAGCAGAGCTGGGCAAATTACTGGCTCAAATGTAATTCAATTACAAATTACTCTAAAATCAGAGGCCAAATTACAAATTATGTAATTTCAAATTACATGCATGCACTTGCTAATCTGGTTTCCCAATTAGTATTACAAAATTAATGATAAATGCATTCATAGGTTTAACAAACTAGCAGTAGTACTGTACAGATGCACCTAGTCAGCTAGTTCAGTACACCCATCCTGCAAATTATATGAAGCTTTCATACACGTAAAAATTTGTCGGAGACTTTATGCATCAATAAGCAAAAACTTTATGCTATGTATGTAACAGAACATAGACGTAAAAAACATTTTTTTACGTTTTTTAAAATAAAAGTTTCAAAAACACGTTTTTGTTTTTACATTTAAAAAAAACGTTTTTTGTGCTTTTTAATGTCGTATTTTTTGTTCTTGTTAAAACATAAACGTACAGAATTACAAATATGATTGATTTCTCACGGGCAAATTGCGTTCAGCTGTTTTTGATCTGTACATTCAGTACATTCCGGCTTTTTGGTCTTTACAAATGGTAGGTTTTTGTTTTTAATTATCTGAGTTAGATATTCTTTGCGTGTATATTGACGAAAAAGTAGCGATTGGAAACATCGGCAGTTTAATGTTTTTTGTGCATGTTTTTAATAATGTTTTTATAAAAGTAAAAAAAATGTTCTTATGTGTTTTATTTGCAAATCAATGTTTTCAACATCTATCGTCTTGGGTGGAAAAAGTAGGCGAGACAGAAAATCGAAATTTTTCGACAGAAGAGATTACGGCCCTTTTACGGGTGCTCAACATTTTAATCTTGCGCTTTAATTTCTCAAAAGTGGGGTTTTTAGCTTCACATTTTGCATTTTGGTCGACAATGTTTTACAAAAAGAAAATTTTCTTACAACCCAAAATTTACGGGAGGAGGAAACAAACAATTGCTTTCTTCTTCTTTGTCACGATGCCACTCTCGGTATGCAGGAAGCAGGCGGATCAGCAGTGTGACAACAAGCTGGCGGAGCTCGCAGAGATGCGTGAGGAGTTGCAGCGACAGGTCGACGAGCTCCGACGTGCTGCGGTGCCGCTGCGTTCTAGCATCGGCGACACCGACACCACGCTGATCCGCCAAAAATCTGAGGTGTCAGCTTTTTATAGCATGCAGATTCTCGGCACTTTTTCTACGCTTGCACCTGTACTGTTTATCTCAAACTTCATGTCTGCAACTGATTGGCGCTTTCACTGGTGCAATCAAGCTGTTTCAAGCGTGACCGAACAAACGACGTTGCGCGACCCCAAAATCATTGTGGTCTCAAGTGTATTATAAGTTTGTTTAAGGTTCGCTTATTCTAATGCAGGTTGTGATTATTTTTTAGATGGCGCAGTTGCTACGTGTCTTACTAATAGGCTGCATTATTCAGCATTCATAGCCCATCATCGTTATTTCTGCGCCTACGACTTTCAAAACTTTACCGTACGTTTTGAAATCCAGTCTATCCTGGTAAACAAGAACACTTAAAGGGTCTCGATAACCGGGAAAAAGGCCAGTTGATTAACCAATAACTGAAAATACTAGTAGTGGTAGTAACAGCAGCATGCTGAAGCGTATTTAGTTATAGTTTAGCTCATGCAATAGAATCTTGTTCATAACAGTGCAGCTGTGCTGTTGGGCGTCTGATGGATGGCTTCAACGCCATTACCGGACAATCTCCGATTTTCCTTGCTTCGTCGTTCTGCAGCAGTGGCTTTGGGCACGGCTTAAAAACTGTCCTTTTTGCGAGTTACTAGCGTACTCAGCACAATAGAGATGCTTCATGGTATTGCGATGTCAAATGTTGATACGGACTTTCTGCTAATTAATTATTGTGTCAGTTGCAAGATGAGTTTATGCGAGAACTGGAGCGCTTGAGAGCGGAGCACGAACGAGCTACACAACAGATTCACGTCTCTCTCAATGCACTCACGGTCTGTGCACAGCGCTACGCTTTGTTGTAATTTCTGGCACAATTATGTATGTGGACGGTCTTACTATACAGTCAGATCGATGCGCAAGTCAATAATTAATCGTGAAGTTAATCGTTGAAAATTTTAATGAGTCGAATTTCATCGACCTTTTTTCATTAATTTTCATTATTGCTACTAGATGTATAAATATAGTTAAAATTTTATGGATAATAATTTTCGTCAACAATAATTTTTGTCAACAAAAGGCTAAAGCTGATCAAAAACCACTTGTTTCGTCAAAACTGATTTCTGTAACTTTCATCCAGCTTTTTAGCTTTTTAAGTTATGCAGCAGTTGCAGCTTATAAAATACATTTAACTCGAAAAATCCAGTAGAAATGCAAACATCTGCAATGCAATTATGCTGGGCCGTGAATAGTGTTTACTTGCAACTTGAGCACAGTAGATATTGTTTGTTGTTTATTTTGTAGCCGAAAGAAGAGTTTAACAACGAAATTCAGTCACTTACGACGAAGCATGACCGCAACATAGAAGAACTAAAAGATCGTTTCGGTTCAGTGAAGGTGGCTGTTCTATAATACGTGTTTATTCTGTTTGGTCTAACGAAAACACTCGTAATTAATATTGTAAAGTAAGTATCAGATTTTGTACATAGAAACTTACAAGTGCAGAAATTTGTAATATACAGCTTCTGCAGCGAATGTGCATTGCAGACTTGTACACTAGGCCGTCTATCGTAGGTTTATATCTTTCGTTATCTAGTTGTGTCTGATTAATACCCCGTTTACACGACGAAGCAAAAATGAAGCAAACGTATTCAGAATACGCGCACGACCTGTGCTCTCAGTTCGCTTCATGTTTGCTTCATGTTAGCTTTATCATGTAAACAGGGTATAACTTTGTAAAGCGATTAGTTTGCAATCATGCAGACTAAAACATTTTAATCGTTATACGTCTGGATAATTTGCGTTTGAGTTTTTGAATAATGCAAAAAAGCAATCGTTTCAGCTAAAATTTCGGAGAAAAAATGCGTGATGCGGTTACTGTATTATAGCCAAGGGAAGAAATCGACAGCGAAATGCAGTTACTGACAAGTAAACACGACAAAGACTTTGAAGAAATGAAAAATCGTTTTGCCGCATTGAAGGTAATGTGTTATTGTGTTAAACCGTTCAGTACTTGATCAACGGAAAATATAATTTGATTTAAAAACATTAAAACGTTAAATAAACCGTAAATATAAATATATTATAGACCCCAGTGTACTTATATAGTTTACATGTATTAAGTAAAACATATCACTTCTTTTTGTCACTGCATTTGATTATTCGCGCATCGCTGATTGTGCCTCTATTTTTCTGCATTAACTGTTGTCTTATTATAGCCATTTTTGGTTGTCACGCTGAACATGGTTTAGTCTACGACGTGCGCGGTGTTTGCAGCCAAAGGAAGAAATCGACGACGAAATTCAGTCACTGATTTCTAAGCACAATCAAGATATTGAAGAAATGAACAATCGTCTTGATGCAATAAAGGTGAGTATTGCGTGTTATGCGTGTTACAGAACCCAATACGTTAGAAAACGTGGATAAAATTTTTAAAAAGCTAAAAAATATCGTAAAGTTTGCAATTTGCATGCTATTACGTTGTTCGCTTTTGGTTAAAAATGCAGCCCTGCACATTAAGCCATTTCAACTGTTATGAGTTCTGGTTGTAAATAAATTTGATGTTTGATATGCTGCTACTGTATCATAGTCAAACGAAGAAATCGACAAGGAAATTCAATTACTGGCGTCAAAACACAATGAGGACATCGAAGAGGTGAAAGGTCGTCTCGCAGCTATGAAGGTCAGTGTTGTACCGTATAACACAATTGATAGAACATTAACCACTAATCAGTCAGAAAATGTAGATATAACTAGAAAAGTAGCACATGAAGTGAATACAGGAAAACGTTTTTTTAAATTGCATTATTGCTTAATGAACTGGACAAGGAAAACTACATTTTAGCGAAAATTTTTGAAGAGCTTTTTATCGGAATTATTCATATGCTAATAAATTTTTATTTCCAACGTGCTTCTATAAATAAAAAAAATTGAAAAAAATTTTTTATGCTTTTTAATAATAAGTTTTTTTAACGTTGGTGGAAAAATATATGATTTGGTAGATAAAAAACAACAAAGTGCAAAACGTCATTTAATGCAGTAAATATTGCAAAATCAGCTAAACTACACTCTAGATGTGCATGGCATCTCTCTTCTATTAACCTAAGAAGAGCGACAATTTACAACTGATTTTTTTTATAAATATATCATTTTAGTGTTACAAGCGTTGTCTACTAACTACTAACTAATCGGATAATTAAAAAACTAGTTAAGAAAACTTTGTGTCTTTTTCTAACTCTTAAATATAAAGAATAGTTTTTCTTTGCTGAATTTTATGAGAGAACTGCACGATACAACGTTTGTAGCTGAAAGAAGAATGTGACCGCGAAATTCAGTCACTGACGACTAAACAGGACCAAGACATCGAGGAAGTAAAAACTCAACTTGCTACAACGAAGGTGACTTGTAATACGTGCTAAAACGTTAAAAATACGTTAAAATATGTTGGAAAACGTGGATGTTATCCAAAACTATGTTTAATTTAAAAAAAACTTTGATAAACTATATTTACGTGTATTAAGTAAAGAAAACAGCTGCTTGAATACGTCATCGGCGCGCATATTCAATGTACAAGGTAGACCTAGTCTAGGCCCTAAGTGACACTCCACTCTTTCGTTATTTGGCTTTTTTCTCTTTTTGTGAAGTGTATTATATTTGCCATTTTGGTTTTAAAACTATTTTTTTATTTAATAGCATCGTTCTTTATTTGCTAGTGTAAACAAGTTTTCTTTTTATACGAATAAATTGTAATTTCGACACGATGGATTGGATTAACTAATGACGAACGCTATTTGATTCACAATATGCGGGTGAAAAAAATACTGGGGTTTCAAAAAAATTACATCAATGTTTTCACATAAATGAGCACATTTGAACTGAAAATAATTAATAGCAAAGGTTGAAGTTGTTCAAACAGTAGGTTATAAATATGTAGCTTTTTGCAGTTTATTAAAAGCGGCATATTATTGACGTAACCGTTGAAAAGGATGTCGTCACTTTTTCGACCCACGCGTCACGTAATTGCGTACGGTAATGTGCTTATTCTAGCCGAAGGAAGAAATCGACAACGAAATGCGGTCACTGACGTCTAAACATGACCGTGACATCGCAGACGTGAAAGCA
>Ga0209671_1009667_pt1 | contig 10111 bp, 4 predicted proteins | sample WorMetHERISLAND2_2_FD_187401 | JGI IMG/M metagenome (GOLD analysis project Ga0209671, IMG submission 187401) | Marine gutless worms symbiont microbial communities from Max Planck institute for Marine Microbiology, Germany - Olavius geniculatus... | ecosystem: Host-associated > Annelida >... | reverse complement strand
CCAGATTAAGTTCACCATCGAAGCAGGGTAGCAATTGACAACACCAGTTGAGACAAGCAAGCTTGTACTCACGATACATTATGACGTCAGCATTACGTCACGACTAGCAAAGAATATTTAATCAACTGCCATATTTTGTTGCAATATTTTGAATTAATCTTTTTTAGCTACAACTCGTACAAATTTTGTGCAAATTGATCATCATTTGAGTGAATTATGAAAAAAAAGCAAAAAGGGTTTTTTTTGAAACACCGTGTAATATAGTATAGTATATAGAGGTCAAAAGTTTGATCTTGGTTTCAGCATAGGCCTTAAGACGATGACGGTTTTGCATCATATTGGGTGGGTTTCCATATTTTCTTACTTACTTAACTCGGTCTTGGCATTGGCTTTAAAAATGTTGCCTCGGCTTGACTTTGGTTTTTAGTGTCTTGGTCTAGTTGACGTCGTATAACTTATGAAAAACGAAGACTGTCTCTGAGTTGATGATGATGATGATGATGATGATGATAATGTTTCAGATGTTGCTCATCCGCAGACGATCGTCAACGTCGACTCACAGCGACACTTTGTCGACGGTGACTTATCAATCTGATACTCTGCTAGTTACATGTATCGTCGCACAGCGTAATGCACTACACAAGTCATGTACAAACAATAATCGTTAGCCTCGCATACAATAAGCAGGTGAAAGAATAAGTAAACAGGTGTGTTTATAGGCAGCGCAATTTAAACAGAAAAGTCACAATTCGCCAGAGCGTGAACGAACCAGAACGTTTTCAGCTATCGCTTGAAATGTTCAAAGCTGATGTTTCGCTCTCGACGTTCGACTGCAGATAGTTCCACAGCCTCGGTCCAGCTGCCGAGAAGCTTTTGTCATCAATTTGCGACTTTTGTCAGTTGGTAGTTGTATTTGTTTATTTATTGCTTATCAACGCTTCTTTGATGAAACGTCGTGAACCTAAAATTGTATTCACGAAATAGCGTAGCCTAAACCGATACCGCACGTGCGCCGGTCGCCAATCGATTCTGCGTCGTTGCATGAGCGACCGGTTTTCGTGAACAGGCCCCCTAGTGTAGTATAGTGTTTGTACATAATTGTCCAGGAGCGGCTGCTGAGCTGAAGTCGTCCAGCAGCAATGTTGTCATCGAAGATCTTCACAGTACGCGCAATCTCGAGACCACCTACTACGTCACTGACGTCACGCAGGCGTCGGACTTCTACTGGGACCGTGAGTCAGGACTGCGCGTCAACATCGGCATTCACGACGTTCAGCTCATCTCCGAGTACAGCGATGTCGACCACGAAGATCTCGATGACAGTCAGTTCATCCTTGACAACCCGGTCGACTCTGACGATAAGAACACGTTCAGACGCGTCGTCGACGATTTTTGCCGGTCAGTCTTCGATTAGGCCGTCTGAACACAATAACGGAAGACCTTATGTTTTTGCTTTGTTTTTTTTGTTTTATTCTCCACTTTTCTGTCAAAATCGGACAGCGGAGCAAGACAAAAATTGGTGGGTGGACGAACCTTGCCTTAAGGAATTGAGGCCACATTTCAGCGGCCACATTTCAGCGACATCCGTTGAGGGGTTTTTGGAGGAGGAGCATTTTACCACATTTATAATTGATGGCTTGACGGATCACCAGCCGTGAACCAAGACTCCCAGTCGGACTTGTGGCACGGAGCGGCCTTACGTTGGGCCCTGCGCCAAATTTCTAGTTGCTGATACTTTGCATCAACTTGCAATTTTGCAATCTGCTGTTCGTAATTATCTGTTCATCGCCAATCGCGTTTGGCCGTTGAGAAACAAAGGATTATTTACTTACTTACTGCATTTATCTTCTGTCTTCTTAGGCCGCAATACGCGTCTTGTCCGTCCGTTTGTGTTGTCCGTCTGTTTGTCTCATATAAGCAGCGGAGTCGTGGGTTAAGAAAATTGAACGTTCGCAAAAAGTTGCAGTTTTCCGACAAACTGCTGCAAATTTCCGACGGTGAGATTATTATGGGTTTTCAAAACTTGACGCTTGCGGTCTAATTCTTTTTATATAAGGATTTTTAGCCGCAAATTTTGTATTTTTAAAAGAAAGGTTTGAGATAGGTTTTAATTTAGGGTGAAAGTGCAATCTCCCTTTCCGTTTCCTGTCACGACGACTTTGCATACGAGGTTTTTAAATCAAAAGCAGCAATGCGTAGAAACGTCACAATTGTCGTTAACGTTCTTCAGGGCAGGAATAAAGTATGCTAAGTACACAGTCAGCCAGCGTATCTCGCCTACTTACTTATTTACTGTTACCTCTACGGGTCTACATGTTATGTGCATCTGCTGTCTTGTTGTGGCTTGAGCCGTCTTGGTCTTGGTCTTAACAGTTTCGTCTTGATAAGCCTATTAACTTTGTATGACTCATAAGTGATGTGTGATAATATAACGCGTTGATATGACTGTAGCTATCCGGTGCCTGATCGCTACAGTTTGACTCTGGAAGTGTCTCGAAATAGAACGACCACAGCTAGTAAAGTTGTCTGTAACTCTGTTGACCCGTCCGTTCCTAGCTGTCCGCCGGGTTACGTCGAGGGACAAGTTTACGTCGAACGTAGTCTTAACCAGCCGTGCAACGTCAGCGTCACGGTAGGTCCTAATCGTCAGTCAATCAACCAAAAAGTAAGTTAATTAATCATACAAGTTAAAAACAAAAAGCCCAGCTGTCGCTAGGATAGCTGACCGTACTGGTTGTCAGTGATTTTTAAGGTTATCCAAGGTCGATGATATTCATGTCATCTGAAAAGGCGTATGCGATTTTCTATTAATGATTAATAGCAACCAGGGCACTATTTCGCACCGTTTAGCAACAGTAGCGCGTACCGACTTTTACGGTCATCTAAGGTCAATAATTTTTATGTAAGTGAAAAGGTGTATGCCACTTTCTAAAATAGTAATTTTGGCTCTATCTCTCACCGTTTCCGAGATAGGGCCAGTTTTTCGTTGAAAACACATTGTTTTCTTTTCCCTCCATTCAACCCTAAATTTAAAAATGTTTCCCTTGCACTTGATCGCTGATATTTTGCATGTATAGGTGTAAAACACAGAGCTAATTAATCGTTACAAAGTTTTTATCTACGACCTAACGCTTACCCATAATATATAAGTTACATACGACAAACGGACAGTCAGACAGACGGCAACTCGTACTATAGCCAAAGCTCGACCGTTGCGTAAGTACGGTCGGCTAGAAAGTGAAAATGTTTAGAACGCGTTTTTACGAAAAAGTCTTCTGCAGACCTTAATAATAAAGCATTGACAAAACTCCATTGGCAGTGTAAACTGGTGTCTGGCCCAGGGCTGAAGATACGAAGATCAGCGCGGCCGAATAGGCCTCGTTCATATTCATCAAATTGTTGTCATCATGCATTCTTAACTTAATCAAAATACAAGAATCGTTAGTACTTCGTAAGTAACACTTTAATTTTTGTACATATTAAATATTTTTCATTACCGTCATTTGCACGTCAACCATTAAAAATTATGATAACAAAACAGAAAAGTTCTTTTTGGGGCTGAATAGGGCCAATGTTAAATTCCGTAATTGCTTCTACAAGACTAGCTATCCTGAATATTTGTAAAAATACTACTACTGTCTAAAAAACTGGACATGTTATAATAAAAACGTGTTTTAATGTTTCTAAAAACATTTCTCTAATGTTTATTACGTTTGTGATGATGACACCTTGTGACGTTGCAGGGACATAGAATACCCTTGGAGTCTCTGGAATCAGCAACCAACAGTCTGGTCTGTGTAGACAGTGACAGTTCGGTATCATCATTGCGCCAGCTATTTTTCCCATCATCATCATCATCATCAGCAGCAGCAGCAGCAGCAGCAGCTGAGAGGTTTCCGTCAAGCCGGTGTCAGACGGCGAATCAGCTCTGTCAAGAATGTCTCAGTCAACAACGCTGCCTTCTGCTAGGTGAATGAACGAAGTCGTCATCTCTGTTACCTAATTAGGCAGAGACCAACTTTATGTTCTTCAGCCGCTACTGCTGCTGCACGCTGCAATATAGGCCATAACAGCAATGCCGTCTTTTACAAGACGAACGTGCGCTTCATAGTGTAAACGCGGTATAACAGAATATCCTAACTGTTGAAGTGAAAACAGCGTTTTGCTGTTAACAGCTGAGCTGCTGTGTGTGTATAATTTTTCAACGTTGCTGTTTAATAGCCTATTTGTGCAATTTTGTACAGTTTAGTAGCTTAGGTTTTTAATCATTACCTTGCTATTTAGCCTATTCTGTATTTTGTGCTGCCTTTCGGCGTAATTATTGACTGTTTCATCGGTTGAGTGATTTAAGGGGGGGCATAATTTGATTACTCTGTATGCCAACGCGCTGACTTTTTTCCTGTGTGTGGCTGTAGAGATATCGGACAGTCAATGTTGTCAGGTGGACTGTCTGACTCTGCAACATTGTAAAGATGCGTTTTCCACTCGCTGCCGCCCACCTGTTCGCTGTGCCACTGGTAATAGGGCCTACATTAATATACTTTGATGATGCTTTGATACACTATTTTCCGTAAAACGTCGCTTTTATGTGTGTGGCATCTTTGTTAGATGTTAACCAATTTTGCTAATTTTTGGCAGAAAGATGCTCGAGGGAATTTAGAACCAAAACATTATACACGGTCCATCACAGCTCATTTTGTGTGTTGATACAGTACCGTGTAAAAACTAGCAACGATTTGACTAACGGCACCATTAATACGAAGCGTCGCAGACGGATAGACGGACGGACAGACAGATAGAATTACCGTAGCTAATACGCGCTATAGCTAGCTAGCTAGCTTTCGCGCGTAAAAATGATTTATGATTTACTGGATGGCAGCATCGATCGGCAATTCCTTCTTTTACGAAACAACTTCGGTCACTCCTTGTTACGCGTGAGTGTTGACTGTCTGCAGGCGCGGTTCATAGGTACACGCTGCAGCCTGTGTTCAATTCATCGACTCATCAGTGTCACATCAGACATTTCAGTCACCCGACCTCAGTCATCTATGAACTCTTCATTTACGCTCAGGTCTCATCAGCATTGTTCTTTTTCGTTTATCAGTGTCGACCGTCTGATCTGACGCACTTTCTACGCGCAATTGCGGGTTCGCGGAGTTTTCCATTTTTCAAAAGGCAGCATTCGACAAGAATGCGCCAAATATTACAAATTTATTTTTACAAGATAATGTAGCGACACAGATAAGATGTAGTGAGATTTTTAGTAATCACTTGACTGCATTTTTTGAAAATTTTTATTCACCGTCACTGGCAGCACAACAAAATAATTTAAAAAAATAAAAAATAAACATGTACAGTAGTATGACAAAATCAGTCACATGACCATTGCTAACAGAATTTTAACTACCCAATCCTAGTGTAATAATATAAACACAATAATATCAACAGATAGGCTTACAAAATAATGATGTAGAAATCTCGAATCAACTTTTGGTCAATAATTGGCGAAGATATGGACAAAAGTTGGAGTCCTAATTACTTTATTTCTTTGCCATCGTAGTGGCACCTTGTCATGGTGTCGTGCTGTCGTTGACGACGTTGGCGACCACGCGATGCCAGAGCACTCTGTCTTTAAAGCTTTGATGAGCTGTATTGGGTTCACGGTTTTCTTCCACGATGCACACAAACTATCCAGATACTTCAGTCTTATGTTACGTACGAATAGCAAAAGTTGTATTTTTCACCTAGTCACGGCTTACAAACGGCAAAGACCGCTAGCAAATCGTTACTGGTAGGCCTATAGGATCAAAGACGCTAAGCTAATAATCTAATATCTACACTGTGTCTCAAAAAACATTTCCGACATTTTCGACTGTAACTTGAAAACCAATAAATTATTAGATTTTGATAATTTTTTGCATTAATCTTCTTGACACAACTTGCCATCAAACCCTAGGTAGTGTAGAAGCATACATTGGGTGAGGTGGGAAACTGAACGGTCGTTTCATGGCAAGTTGTGTCAGGAATATTCCTACCAAAAATTGTCAAAATTTGTTAATTGGTTTTCAAGTTACAGTCGAAAATGTCGGGGATGTTTTTTTGAGACACAGTGTAGTAATCATGCAATTTCACTGCAGCCCAGCTTATAAGGTCATGATGATACGTCATCCTTACAGACGGACAAACAGAAACAAAATTTGTGGTTCATCGCTCAGTATAATATTGTAAAATATTGATGTGGGCCTAGTTTAGTCCTTTAGTTATGCATGTTGCGTTGCGTCCTCATGTGTATGACATCTTACTTTCCGCCGCAGCGACGTCTGGCGGACAGTCGCTCCGCCGAAGGCGACATCGGCTGCGAAGTGTCAGCAATTTAACTAAAAATTGTAATTTGGTGAACTTATATAAGTTATAACTTGACGTTTCATTATATGTGAGTTTATTCAAATATTTTGCTGCGGTTTTCAGCTGCCGTCTGTCGGATTTAAGACGAAGACCGTTCACCAAACAGTCAAAGCTAGCAGTCTACTGCGTCGGCGTCGTGGTCAACATCACGTCGACTACCTCACCGTCGAGCACGACGCCGGCCTTGACCTTCACGACGAGTTCATACTCACCCGCGATGACGTCACCGGCAGGTACTTTGTGCGTCCGCTGACGTCATCGACCGACGACCAATTGCGCGTCGACACCGTGTCACGTGACGTCTACGTCATCGCCGCGGCTCAGTTCGAGCGCCCGTTCGATTACAGCTCGTCGACATGGGGAATACCTGCTGGTGACGTCATCACGTGTCCTGCGCGCAACGCCAGTAAACTGCGGGCTGCGCACGCGCGTCGTCAGACCGGAACTGACGTCAGCGTGTTCATAACGCGGGATCTCGACAACGGCGCGTTCCATTACTTCCTGCAGGCGGCCGACAACCCGCCATACTTCCGCTTTACTGTGCCAGGTAACTGCTAGCTAGCGACACCTGCCGAATCGATTTACATTATTTCGATGTTGTACTATTAGTTAGAATCGCGTTTTGCAGCGCAAGCGACTCTGCGAGTGCCTATTCCTACACATTTCTCCGTGGCGTGGTCTGTCTGTCGTGTCGTCTGTCTGTCACTGTGGTGACCCCCTGCTTAAACAGTTGGATGGATCTAGATAAAATTTTGGCACATTGTGCTAGATGGGGTTCTTGTCGCGAAGGGTAGAGGAGAATTGAGGGTCAAACTCTGAGCTAAAACATGCATTTGCAAATATCATGCAACCTGGCGAATAGATACGAGGAGTTGCATGTACTGGCGACAACGGTTCCGCGTCCTACCAAATTACTTTGGACTTGTTTTTGCAGAGTTTTGTTTTATGTTGTACTGATATTGTTATTGGTTCCGCGACTGTGTTAGCATGTACACGACATATTATGTATAAACGTGTACCTTATTACGCGGCCGTCCGTCTGTTCGTCTGTTCCATACGTACTCCTAACTCGGAAAAAGCGCAGACAAAACGAAAAGTTCCCGTTGCAGGAGAAACAGGCGTGCCAATCAGAAATCCAATGGTCAAAACTTCATCGGAAACGTGGCGGCGAATATGGCTTCGCGCGGCTCAGGCGCTGACTCAAGCGCCCACTGCAAACTAGACTTAACCGATGTGAAACTCAATCTTACTGTCGATGCCGGAAACGTTAGCTTTGCAACTGACCGCATATCCTGTCTACATTTGTCGTCGATAAATTGTTTCGTTTTGTACTTATTGTTCAGGTAACACGTCGGTTTTGCCGTACTATTTTCGAGACTCGCTTTCGCGCTTAGTCGTCAACAGTTCTCTCGTCGTTACCATGGTTGCCACATCCGCATCCCATCGTCTGCTCACAGTTGCTGGTAAGAATTTCAAAAATCAGTAACGAAGATTTTCTTGCAAAAATATTTATTGTCGGTAATGCCACGTTAACTTTCTGCGTGTGTCGTACACGAAAACTGCTACTTAGCGGCTGTCTTTGTCGCAAGAAACGTGTTGCTTTCTATAATTTTTTTGCTATTGTAAAAAAAGCGTTTTATGTCGCTGTGTATTAAATCTAGGCTAGTAGTTTTTAGTGCCTTATTAATTTTTTTTGTGAAGCCGTTGTCTTAATAGCCAAGTTTTGAGACCTACGCGAACTGTTTACGACCAATGTTGATGATTTTTTGAGATGGGGCGTATTTTACATGTAAATCTGAGCTATCAAAACCCCTTAAGGCCCTGGTTGTTTGTATGGAAAAATTAAACATTTGCAAAATGCTGCAAAATATTTTTTTAACATTTTAAACACACGATGAAGATAAAACATGGCTAATGCCAACGTTTTAATATCTTATTTTTAATGCACGGTCCAAGTACGTGTACGTTGCACGACTGTATCTTGGAGTAGACGCACTCGTAGGCAGACTATAGGCTTATGCCTAATCACAGTGTATTGTTGTTAATGAATGCTGCACTGATTGGCAGGTAGAATGACAGGCTGTCCCGGTTACCTGGGTCTCAAGGTCACCGAAAGATCACTGAGGTCGTCTGTAGAGGTCATTCACTATGACCTTCTCATTCTGTGTCCTGTTCGCTTCAATCTGTCCGTCAACATCGCCTATAATCATCATCATCATCAGCATCAGTCTATGACGTCATATGACGTCACGCTCACCGACGCGCAGCAAACCTTGTTTCACTCTTTCCACACTCACGTACGTATTGAAACATATATACCGTACGGTCTTTTTATATTTGACATCAAAAATACTTTGAGTATGTTGATTGTATTATGGTTGTTGCACGCTGTTATGCTTACTTTTCTTAAATTACGTTGACAGCATTACTTAGGATTTAAAATGATTTTCTTTTTCTTGTGGCATTTTCTGATGTATCTCATTTTAACAATTTTTTGTTATGGGATATTTATATACGACTAACAGGTGTGCTAACTCGTGCTTTTCTGCGGTTCTATTGTTAAATAAATAAATCGGTTTACATATTTGATCGTTTTATTGCTTGATTACTGTTCACGAACAAAACGAAACGCGTTCGTTGCCACTTTTTCAAAACGTGCTACTTTAACAAACTCTGAACACTCCTTAATGTTCTTTTCGTTGTTAATGCAGTTGCCATTACGTTACCATGGCGACGATGACGTCGTGAGTCGACTAACACGTGACCGGTCGTTATCTATACCGTCGTTCAGTGCGTTTCCGGTCTCGTTCACGTGGTTTGTCGTTGCTGCGGCGGCGTTTGCTGTTGTCATGGCAACCGTCTACGTCATCGCGCGGCTATACGTCGAGTCATCATCATCATCATCGTCAACAGCTACAAAAACAATGACATGGCTGTCGAGTGAACTTTACTGTCGACCTCAGTACAGGCAAGCAACTGACTTGTTGCTGATAATGCACAGTAAAAGACTGCTATTAACGCAGAATATGTCAACGTGTGTAGTAGGGTAGGTTTTCAATTACATTTAGTGTGTACTTTTTACAAATAATTATACCATACAGTGTAGGTGAAGCCAGGAAGACTATGCACAATTGTTTGTAATTGTCATACAAGCAGGAAGATACATATGCTAAATTATTAAACCTACACTATTGCAAAAAAGTTAACTGATCTTACACAAACAAAAATACATATGGAAAACCGGTCAATCAGTCAATCTAGGCTGTGTCATTTTTTATATCTTTGGCAAATGTCAACCAATTTTCAAAATTCTTTCACTGTCATATACTGTGGACAATTAGCAATAAAGTAAATGTTAAATATCCCATCATACTTTAACTGTGTCGCTACACTACCATGTGAAACATAAATTTTCAAATATCACCAAAATCACAAAAAATCATATTCTGAAACAATTTTTACTATTTTGTATAGTATATATATAGTATATATAATAATTTGTATAATTATGTTTAGTTTTATATACATTTCTGATGTTTGTAAACAAATGTAGATGATATTGTCGTGAATAATAATTTATAATGCACCGAAGATATACCGATGTAACAGCCAATTTTTACCCCCCTGACTGAAGTTACCTCCTGGGTAAGAACTGGCTAGCCCAGACTTACTCCCAGGGTATATATCGGCTAGCTAAAAGTTACCC
>Ga0209671_1009666_pt1 | contig 10112 bp, 4 predicted proteins | sample WorMetHERISLAND2_2_FD_187401 | JGI IMG/M metagenome (GOLD analysis project Ga0209671, IMG submission 187401) | Marine gutless worms symbiont microbial communities from Max Planck institute for Marine Microbiology, Germany - Olavius geniculatus... | ecosystem: Host-associated > Annelida >... | reverse complement strand
GCTGTCGTGCGGGCGGCCGGTTAAGGACAATGTCGGCAAAAATCGGGAGTTTTGTCAAAAAATCGTACTCGCGTAATATGGGTCATAAAATCGGGAAGCTTCCGCAAAAATCGGAAGAGCTGGCAGCCCTGAAGGTGTGAAGGTGATGTGTTCAGGCATACAGTTCCAGACACGAGCAGCAGCGACTAAAAAACCTCAGTCACCAACAGTACACAGTCGGTTGCTGCTGACGATCAGTCATAATGACGAGCTGGAACATAGACACTGATGAACATTAATGAGCTAGGTTGACCAACTGAGCAACACAACAAACTGCAACACAAAGGAAACAAAACAAAACAGGAAAGTAGAATCGCATGTGTCACAAACACTGAATCACCAACCAGAGAATGGTCGAAGTCTCATGAATGGAATGATAGCAAATACAGCTGAGATGTGATCAATGCCATTCCAGGTCTCCAGATACTTGTCAATGAAGTCATCCACGACTGGTGCACATTCCTGCCCCAGACACAAACAAAAGCTTCAATATCAACACCAACTAACAGCACACAGCACAGATCCCAACAAATGGACTTTATCCTTATACATCCAATGGAGAGTTTCTGAAATCGGGGGGAACCTGGAAGTAGCCTGCAAATCTTGAGTTACCGCTGCGTTACAAAAAAAACTCGTGTTTAGCAACTTCAATCGACAGGGAAAACCTGGAATAACTTGCCAAAAGTAAATCTGGCATCATCGTGAGCAAAAAACCCAGGTTAATTAAACTCAAGTCAAACAAGAAATCTGAGCTAATGCTCATGAAAAGCGCAAGAGCTTATGGCAGTTTCTGTTTGCAGCTAATATCAGTTTATCTCCATCCATTTCGTCGCACTTCACTCTTCTGCAGCCAAAAATTGCACAAAATCACTAAAATTCTCTATTTTCTAGGTTCAGGGTCATGCAAGGTCATCGATGTTGATACCATTAACAAGCATGTCACCATTGCTTGTTATGATAATATAGCCAAATTTTGCCAAAAAACCAGGTAATTCAACACATCTTATCTTAGGTTACCGCTAAGATACAGTAGGCCCCTACCCACAACTTCAAACCTTCCTATAAAATCTTAAGTTCCATTTTATAAATTCTAACACCTATTCCTAAAAATACCCAGTCCTTTCCTCTTTCAGTAGCTGTCAACACCATAGTAATCGGCGGGGTAGTTATTGAGATATAGCCAAAAAGAAACCCTAACCTTTTCTTATCCCTTTTTCTATAACTACAGCGAGTCCCCCAATTACGTAAAGATGCCCCCCGTATAACAATCGCAGATGATCGATCTCATATTTCTTCATTAAGTTTCCATACATCACCAAAATATCTATTTGCCGCAATAACGAATGCAATATTTGATATTTCTCGCCACATGGTTTAATAATTTTGTGTTATTAAAAATTTTTATGGTAAAAACAGCAGACAACTAAATAGCTGACTGATGAGCTTAACACATGCCTAATCGATAAGTGAATGCCACTTGATCAGTCGTTTGTTGATTCCACTATCAGCCAGTGGCGTGGCATCTAAGCCATTGTCTTTGTATGCCGGGCCCAATTTGGACATAAATTCTGATGATTTGCAAGCAATTTGTCACACAAACTTAAAATTCTGCGAAGTAATTTACACTGAGATTTATTTTGAGCTTAATTAAGTCGTTACAGCATTTACTTGGAAAATAACTTAGGGTTATGCAAGAATTTGGAACATTTATGTTTCACACAGTAGTGCATTGACATAAATTAGGTGCAGACTAATCGACTAAGTAAGTAAGTAAGTAAGTAGTCTGCATTTACATATAGGCCATATTCTGAGTCTTACCTGTCAGTATATCCTATAGTGTATACAAGCTGCTAACTCAAAACCAAAGACAATAGAAAAACTGACGCACAACCTCAATGAACTTTGTGAACTGTGCAATACGACCAAGAAGTTCAGATTGTCGCCCGTTACAGTCAGATGATGCCGCGTAAAAAAACTCTACAACAAACAGCATCGTAAATTACAACTTAAATCTCACTGGTGAACAGCATATGCAAAGTAGTTGAGTACACACTTAATTATTATACCGCTCTGTAAGAAAACTAGTAAAATGTGAATTAACGTAGAGCATTTTGTAAAAAGTCCCAACTTATAATGACACAAAGACTGTAATCCAGAAATCCCACAACTAGGATTTGGGATTGGCAAAAACGGCCAGGATCCCGAGATTGAACACGTGACTTAACATAAGATATTTAGTTAAAAGCTGTAACTTCTAATGACAAGGACTAAAGCCAGACAACAGCTTACACTGTGAGTGCATCGCATGGTGGGCGTATTTACATCCCAGGTTTTGCTGCTACTCATTACACCGACCCACAAACTGAGTTGACCAAGCTGAGTTGACTGGGGTTGAGCTGAGTCACTAAATGGGACAAAAATATTCCTAGGATTTTCTGGAAGATCCTCTATCCTCCTATTCCTGTTGTTTGTTACCACAGCACAGGCCATTGACGGACATAAACTCTGGACTACAAGCTTCGCTTAGCATGAAGTAAAATAGATGAATTTAATCCCTCAAAACCAACTAACACTTGAATATCACTTGAATTAATTAGGCCCATTTACTGATGCCACTAACATCTGTGAGAAATCACTAGAAACATGTTTGTTTGGCCAAGAAGTGAGCAAAGCCATTGTAAGAGTAAATCCGGTTCAATTGACGAATGTAGCACAGCGCCAGGTGGTGGCTCATCTTTGGACTCTAAGGGCCGGTTTCTGAATCTTTTAGTTAACTGATTAGTTAGTAAAACGTCTGTTAATTGTAACTCACTAGTTTGTGCACTTTTCTGAACAAAACCTTGACTGGCCGTTAGCTAACTGAATGGTAAACTATTGTTGCTTAGCAACAATGCACACGACGCTATCACTTCTGCCCACAGACCTGCTTCTGCCTAGCGCAGGCGGGCGTCGTGAATATTAATGAGCGCAAGCACACATCAGCCGGCCCACGAGCCAGCCAGCCGATTGCGGATGGCCATTTTGTCCATTCATGAATGGATTTTGTTGTGAAATTTGTAGCAGCAAACGTCTTCTCGAGCATTTTGAAGACATTGCTATACGGTAAAATCGGACCATAGTATCACGTTCTTCAATAAACTGCTTGCAAAATGGTACAAAAGCTGCGTTAAATACAATAACTACGATCGACGGTTAGCTAACTGACCGATTTCTGCCAGTAAAAATTTTTGGCCATTATAACCGTTGGTTAGTGCAACGGGAAACACGAGTTATGCAAATCTGTTAGTTAACACTAACTTGACCGGCCAGTTAAGATCCAGAAACCGGCCCTAAGCCAGCAGATCCGCCTATAGGCAACTATAGTGACTACATTCACCATCGTCATTTATTATCATTACTCAGCTTAACAGCTGGCACTCATTTTACCACTGACCTAAGTGGCTGATCAGGAACACCGACAAGATTCACCTACCAGCAGCGGTCACCCATCCAAGTGGTAACCAGGCTCGACAAGCTGGCATAAAGCAACTTCTTGATCTCACACAAAGCATTACTGCTACGCTACACCACCAGCTGAGATGTCTGTTTATAACACCAATCTGTCATTAAACTAAAACATGATATATTATAAAACTGAAGGATCCCAGACAGACCCTAGCACAGCATGTGCTCAAGCCAGTTCTCAACAACAACAACTACTACTAAAACTACTACTACCACTACAACTACTACTAGCAGTATATATGTGTAGTGACAATACCAGACCTTAAAGACAACAACTACAAAGTACCACAACAACAACAACAACTACTACTACTACTACTACTACAATTACAACTACTACTAGAAAAGATGCATGGCAAAAAATTACAGACCTTGGCAAAGCGTGTGCTCAAGCCAGTTCTCAATGCGTGTTGGTGCAGATGAGCTTAAACCCAGACATACGTAGAACTGTAGGTTTCTATCAACCAGCACTCTAGCTATCTGAGACGGCAACTACAACAACAGCAACAACAACAACTACTATTACTATTACACTGTGTCTCCAAAAAACATCCCTGACATTTCTGACTATAACTTAAAAACCAATTATCAAATTTTGATAATTTTTGGTAAGAATATTCCTGACACAACTTGCCATCAAATGACCGTTCGGTTTCTCACCTCACCCAATGTATGCTTCTGCACTACCTAAAGAAAGCAGATCAAGCGAAATATGTGTTGAAATAAACAGAAAACCTGAAAAAAACATCCCCAACATTACTGATTGTAACTTAAAGAAAGATCAGCAGATTTTAATACTTTTTGGCAGAAATATTTCCGACACAACTGGCTATTAAATAAGTGTTTTAGTTTTAACCTCATCCAACGTCTGCTTTTGCACTACCTGGGGAAAGCAGACCAAGCATAATACGTGTTAAAATGAATAGAAAAACGTCAATAAATTCCATCTATCCTAATCTGTGGGCCCCAACAACCGGTCTATTACAAGGTTTGACTGTCATGCAGCAGTGTGTCTGCCAGATGAAGTTTAGGAATGTTTGTGAAGTCGAGAAGCGACTGGTAGAGCCTGCATTGGTCTGGAACAGAACTTTATCGATACTGCTGTCAATGAATGGAGAAAGCGTCTCCTTGCCTGTGTTCGCATAGTGAGCCAACACTTCAAGCAATTTTACTGCAGGCAGATGAAAAATGGACAACTGGATGAATTGTCAGCCACAGTGTCAGAAACGTGAACAAAATGCGTTTTTATGCGCTATGTTAATTTAGCAATCATATCGCATTGGATAAAAAAGTGATATTTCGCTGGTTGTGTTTTCTCCAGGTAGTGCAAAAACAAATGTTGGGTGAGGTGGAAAACTGAATGGTTATTTGATGGCAAGTTGTGTCAGGAATATTCGTACTAAAAATCATCAAAATCTGATAATTGGTTTTCAAGTTACAGTCAAAAATGTTGGGCATGTTTTTTTTGAGACACAGTGTATAACTGAAAGATGCATAGAACTGTAGGTTTCTATCCACCAGCATTCTAGCTACCTGAGACGGCAGCTACAATAATAACCACTACTATTACTTGCTGCTGCTGCTGCTGCCACAACCGCGACCACTACCACTACCACTACTACTACTAGACAGCTGATTAAAGTTAGTGATCTGCGTCACAGTAGTACTAACAGTAGTATCATTTGTAGTAGTCGTATCACCAGCAACAATAATATAAGTTGTAGTAAGCTCACCTCGACAGTGTGGATGGAAGTACACAGTTGATTGAAACCGGTGACCCGTGTCCATGGTACAGTCCTGGATGTGACTCTACTCTGTATTGATGGGTCTGATGTTGACTCAGGAATATTCACTCTCATACAGCATGTCGCTGGAATCAAAGGCGCCAGCCGAGATCCCTTTACCTGCATCAACACAACCAGTATCACCATTGTAATTAAAGTTGAAAAAACGTACAGTCCTTCACAAGCTAAGCTCATGGGGTGGTACTAATCTCTGACTTCTTAATCCTAAGCCAGACACCAGCTTACACTGCAACACCGTCAATATGAGGTATGCCAGAGTTTTCAACGGTACTTCTTGGCCTACCAACAGAAGCTCAGTTGAGCTAGGTGGTTTAGTTACATATCAAGATAGTATACGCACAAACAGTCACCCATCCCAGTACTAACCTGGCTAAGTGTAAAGTAACTTTGTTGACGCTACAAACGACAATAGAATTAAACCAAGCCATCAACCATAAAATAACAGGAAAGTAAATAAAAATGACATCCATTGCTGACCTATGCAACAATTGCACTGTCAGCAGTAGTGATTGCCATCCCAAATCAAGATCCACGATTAACAAATGTCATCATCATCATCATCATGACACGTAGACAGCTGAGGTCCATTACAACGACTTCCCATGATGTCCACGTTCATCTGCACTCTGCCACATCTGTCTCAAGCTGGCCGATGTTCCATTGCCGATCTGCTGTATCCAGGTCCTTCGAGGATACAGTCCTAGAATTGCTCTTCCGGGATTAGGCTCACAGACTGGTTGTTATTTAATACCCACTACAGTAGCCCTGCAAGACTTATTTCATGCCTTTGAAGTACTACGCCATACCGATATGGTATCAGAGAGTGACTGCAACTGTCAGATAGCATCTTGCACAGCAAGGACTCTAGTGCGAACAAAATACCAGTATGTCACTAAATGCTTAGAGATGTTATTTTGTGATCTAATAGTCAAATAACGTATTACTCCGCTGTTTTTTAATCCCAAAATTCTGGGATTGGGATGGCGGCAATCACAGGATTCTGCATTGGCAAAAATGGCTGGGATCCCTGGTTTGTGATCACTAGTCACCTGCCATATGGGATCACCAGTATTACCTGCCATCCTACAGAGGTAAATGAGCCCCAGCCAAACACTGCAATAGACATCAAGATAACTATCGGTGTGACTGCAGTGACTTGAAGTACTGGAATGTCCTCAGTAAAATGTGGCAGTGAACCAACTTGTGGACCATTACTACCAAACAGCCAGCCTTAATCCTAGCCAAGCATTGTAACAAAAAAAACGAAGAAGAAGATTTGCATAAACAGCAAGGTTCTTTGCAAGGAATCTCATCCTCTTTTGGCACTTTGAGCCAGCGAGGGTTAGACCCAATAAAGCTAGCATACAACCCAAGTCGGCCGAATGGCTGGCTCTAATTAACAGCCGGAGGCACGCCTTTAACCGACTGGGCCAGTATACCAGCAGTCCTGGCCACAGGGCTTACTGTTAAGCAGGACTCGCCATTTCTTCCCTAGCGATGGCTGTAACAACTGCCAGTACTCATTTTACCATCCCACAAAGAATAGAAGACTGAGTCGATCCAGCTGGCTTGGCTTTACAAGTACCATAGACAGTCACCCATCCAAAGTAGTAATCGGGCCTGCCAGAGTAATTTCGCTGATTTCACTCAACGCGTTACCGCTACGCCACGCTGCCAACTTGTAACAAATCCTCCTAAATACGCCAATGACTGCAGTTACCTGAAGCACTGGTAGGTCCTCCATGGTGTGTGGCAGCAGACCAGCCTGCGGACCATTGCGACTGACGACCGCAGACACTTTCATCTTCCACGCCTTGTCAGTACGTGTGCAACTGAAAAACCCCTGAACAAAACAACTAATAACTGTACTACAATCTTTTAACTTCCCTATGAGATCTATGTTCGTTTGTGATCACATGGGTTTCCAAAATAGGTTGTACAGCAGACAGATGCTTGCTTGAGTGCTAACGGACACTTTCTCACAGTTCTACCAATCGAATGTTCTGACTGCATAGTACAAATAATGTCATTTATCATGCATGGAATGATATAGGAACAATAATTAGAACCTACATCTCATATCCGACATTTCTGTTGTAATAATCATGGCGCTTGTGCTACATTCGTCAAATTAACAAAATGAACTCTCACAGTGGCTGTGTCATGATGACAGCACCATAGAACATGGCACAAACATCAGACATTGGAGCTGACACATGGACCCTACTGGCAGATGACATATGCATATTACAATCCTTCCATATGTCATGCCACCGCCAGATACTGGGTGTGAAGTGGCAGAACCATGTGAAGAACGTCGACATAGCCGACAGAAATGGTCTGTCAAACATTGCAGATATAATCAGCAAGAGGGGCCAAGCACTGTTTGGTCAAGTCATTAGACTAGATGCCACCACATCTGCACACCAAGCATTGAAGCATTGAATCAGGCCATTGCAACAAAAGGTGGCCAGATTATGGAAATAAACAGGTGAAGACCTGCCAGGTGTCTTCGAAAGATCTGGATACAGCAGATCGGCAATGCAACACTGGCTAGCTGGAGACAGAGGAACGTAGACATTGCGGGGAGTCATCACAACAAACCACAGCTGGCTATGCATCATGATAATGATGATGTTGATAAATACTATTGGCTTTTAAATAGCTTCTAGTGTGGTACAGACAGACAGATAGACAGAACAGCAAAACATGTAATAAGATGGCTGCACTAACAATGCTGATAGAATCTCTAAAAAAGTGCAAGATATTGCATTTCCCATCTAAAATCTCTACCCACTACTAGTGACCTACACCCAGCAGATTAAATTTCTTGACCTTGGCAAATAACATGTTAATTTACTTACTTACTTGCTTGCTTGCTGGATCATACACTCAATCTGCAGGCAAGCACAGTACCTTAAAATCTAATAGACACTGTGACACTATATACATGTGGTTCTGTGTAACATCTAATGTCTAGGTTTATCTATTCATTCTATTGCAATCATGTGTATATGTTTTGATCGAATAAAATGGAAAACCTTTCTAGCAGAGTGAAAGGAGCCGGTAACAAGATGAGGTTGAAACTGTTTGTACTTGAGTAGCAAACCAACAACTGCTGCTTTTTGACTGTGACTCTACAGACATACAAATATATCATGTAGTAGCAGTGTAGCGGCTTGATAGTCTAACGGTAATGTGTTGAACTTGTAATCCTGAGGTAATTCAGAGACGCAGGTTCAACTCCGCACCAGGACACTGCCAGGTAACGACCTTAGGCAAGTTGTTCACACACATGTGCCTCTGTCACCAAGCAGTATAATTTGGTACTGGCTTCACCGCTGGGACGTAAACAGGCACACCGCACAATACACTGGCCCCATATCCGTGGTCTCACAGTGTAAAAACTGGTGTCCGGCTCAGGGCCTTAGGAAACAGAGATCAGAGTCACCTTATGAGCCGTAAGGCTCGGGAAAGACTTTACATTTTTAGTAGTGTAGTACTGGTAGTACAAGTAGCAGTAGTAAAGTAGTCATAGTATTAGTAGCGGTCATAGTAGTAGTGGTAGTAATAGTTAGTTAGTTAGTTCGCACATTTAAAGGCATCTATTAAAGCATTACTATCCAGTCAAGCCATATGCTGTTTGCTACAATGCATATATGACAAATGATCTGCGAACGCAAACGGGAACACGCAACAGATGCAGTGCATGTTTAAAAGCAAAGTAAAACAAAGTCTTAGTCAGTCACCAGACGATCCGCGGCTATAGTGATTTACTTGTACTCACCAGAGGTCGCCACCTATTGCTCTGCCAACGCCACATCGGCTAGATATTGCAAATTTTCCCTACCCCCTCTCATTTAGCACCCTTGTTCAGGGTGACCTCCTTCGAATTTATGGATTGTAGAAGCTTTATGGTTCCTGAAACTAGAGTCTTCCGGGTAGCCGACAGTGAAGATTTGGTGATCCTAGCTTGCATCGTTTTTGACTGATCAACCCGTGTGATAGACGAACAGACAGACAGACAAAATTGCAATGGCTAATACACGCTACAGCAGTAGCTGCTATTGCGCGTAATAATTATGTGAGTGAGAAACTTACAATGCTCTTCTGCAGCTGTAGCAGCTTCTGGACACGGAAATGCCTGACGTGATCAACCCGAGTCAACATAGACAGCAGCTGGCAGATGTGAGGACGCTACAATAACAACAACAACAACAACTACTACTACTACTAATATTGCAACTACAAGCATTACTACACAATACACATAATCATTAATCAACCTGAATCAATATAGGCATTAGATGTCAGGATGCTATACAACAACTGCTACTAAAACAACAACAACAACAAACACTAGTACTACACTACAACTAGAAGGATACATCCATAACTACAACTGCTAAAATTACTACAACTACAACCACTCCAACTGCTACAACTTTTTCACCCAATTAATGCATTTTCAATGGGTAATTATCACTATCGTAATCACAAAGCAGCTTGTGCTCTCCGACTACATTACTTCTACTAATTTACTTTTAGTATGACTTAAACTTTCTGCTATCTCAGATCAAGATCCCTAGTAAATTCCTCAACTTTCTCTAAATTCCGTAATAACTCTCTAACGCCTATCAAATTCGCAACACTCCTGGGTTTCCCAACTTTTCCAGTGAATAACCTGATGAGTTATATAAATTTGTCAAACTGCAAACTTTGTCAGTGAACCTATTGACATTTAAGCAATTGCTGCTATCTTCC
>Ga0209671_1009665_pt1 | contig 10112 bp, 7 predicted proteins | sample WorMetHERISLAND2_2_FD_187401 | JGI IMG/M metagenome (GOLD analysis project Ga0209671, IMG submission 187401) | Marine gutless worms symbiont microbial communities from Max Planck institute for Marine Microbiology, Germany - Olavius geniculatus... | ecosystem: Host-associated > Annelida >... | reverse complement strand
CTACCGCTTGCATTTGTGCTGCAGAAGGACATGTTGAGCAAATGCTAAAATGAAGATGATGTGATGTGACACGTGTGACTTTTTGCGTGATAATAATTGGTAATTGCGTTGTCGCTATTTAGTTAATAATTTCTGAGCCCAGGCATATGCTACCCGGTAGGAATTCATTGTTGTCAATGGCCAAACTGCGACTTCTGCATTTCACACGGTAGTGTAGCAACAACATTCATGTGAGGTGGCCAAAACTACAGACCTTTGCATCAAGTTTTTTTAATGTCGCATGACAAAAATTATTCAAATTGGCCAATGTTTCACAGAGTTATTGAAAAAAATAATAGTGGCATGTTTTTATGGACCAAGGTACATTGTTTTTGCATAGTTCAATTGCCAGCTGCAAAAACAAAGAATATTTAACTGCTGTATTTAAACACTGACTTAAGTCATGTAAAGAATTTCTTTCAGAACATTTTACTGAAAACCGCTTGACTCTGTGATGTACGGTTGCAAAATTATGGTGCCATAAACTTTGTGCAGTTTTTTTTGGACACCCTGTAAGTATGTGCATATTTAAAGTGCACAATGTTATCAACGACACACCTCGCTGGGTCCACCAGGCAGATAGACATTCACACCAGCAGCACCCATGTCAGTCACCGGACGAACCAGGACAGCCGAGCCTCAACGTCAGTACAATCAATCAATCAATCAATCAAAAAATAACCACATACAAAAGTGACCACTGGTGTACAACACACCTAAAAACTAGAATAAAACCTAAGGATAATGTACAAAAAGTAAAAACTACTCAGAGGTAAAAAGCTCGCTGAAACAGTAAAGTTTTTAAGTTTCGTTTGAATAATGGAGTGTCAGATAGTTCTTGAAGTGACGGTGGCAGACTGTTCCACGCAGCTGGTGCAGCGTAGGAAAACGCTCGTTGTCCGAATAACAACACACAAGTTGCCACTGAGTGATGTACCACACACTAGCAGACCACACCAAGTACATAGCAGTGCTTCCAATCAGCAAATGCAAAAAAGCAACACTCCAACTGCTCGAACTGTTTGAGGAAACTTCATCAAAATACAATCAACTTTTGTTTCTATGAGCACACGTCGACTGCAGCCTTGCCATGTGCAAGCAGCAGCAAGCTACAAACATTATTTTCTACAACAGACATCCTCTATGACAACTATGCACTGTTAACAGGTGATGTTACATTACCGACAAGATGTTCATCTTCTATTTTGAACGTCGACTTGTCAGCCGGGAAGTCAACCCACAACGGCTTCATGACTGGCATACCAGTTCTTTCCGAATTATAGAACAACGTATACCTACAGCATAACAGCAGCAAGTGAACGGAAAACTAGCAAAATATAAATCGGCAAAACGAAATCTGACTCTGCGATGGAACGAAACTGGGCGAAGATTGAACAGGTTAACAAGCGTGCTAAACAAACCGTACAATGAACAGTAAATAGCTACAGGTTTGACAGGACTACGTTACGTTATTGGTAGGAGATGACGCAATCTAACATTGAGCAGACCCAGCTAATTAACTCAGGCAGCAACACGGCAGCAATTCGCTATACGTCAGTCGCTGCCGTGCTGTCGAAGTGAGCACGTCGCTTCGCATTTATGTAGAATAAAGATGGATTTAATCTGACCTATACACAGTGTCGAATGTGTCTTGCAGTAGCGCACTAGAGATCTCTTCAAAATGATAGTGTGCTATATAAATGCTCACTTATTATTATTATTATTATTATTATTATTATTATTATTATTATTATTAATCCCCAAACATTCTATGGCCCGTTACCTTGGAGCTAAATAGTCCCCATAGCTACCATAACTAATAGGTTCACCAGTATGGAAGCATTCTATAGCGCATCTTGACGGCAGCACGAATGGCTCGAAGATGTTCTGCTGGCATCAGCCACGGCTCTCTACGCTTCGTGTCAAGGTGGGCGTGAGCTCGGAAGAACGGCTGAAACGCTCCGGCCTACATCACCACAAAAATAATTAGAGCTGTCAAGGCATTAATTTTTTTAATGCATTAATTAGCGCGTAAATTAACGCACCCAGTCCCGTCGAGAGGGAGAGTAGGGGGATAAGTTATCACACAGGCCTCGCGACGTTTGAGGGGGCCTGCCTGTCTAATATACAAAGTTAGAAGCACATTTTTAAACGTATAATCAACAATAACTGACGTCATAGGTAGCATAGAAATCTATTAGCATGTCATCGGAAATCGAAATAATTATTTATTTACAGTAGTGATGGAACAAAAACTACAGTTTAGTTACTCGAATTCATTCCCTTGTCTAATAACCACAGTTTAACGGAATATTTCAACTTTTGCTTCACAAAATTTAGTAAATTAACATAAATTTACATATGTGCGGTAATTTTTTCAAAGCACATTAATTTTTTTAACGCGCGTCAATTTATTAACGCATTAACGCGTTAATTAACGCGTCAATTGTGACAGCTCTAAAAATAATATAAGCACGTGGTTTACTACCAGACGAACAGCATGTGCACTACACATTACACAACCAATTTGTCTGAAAAGTTTTCTTCAAGCTGAAACGATCGTTTCTTAGCATTAACACAGTCACTACAAGGCGGCATAATCACGGCCAATTTTAGCGACATTTTACACAGATCACAAATGAAGTTCCCAGCTGGGTAATGTCATGCAACTGCTCCTCCATCACTCTTCGATCAAACTTTCTCTACGGAACTTAGCGGAAACACAGCTAAACCCAATGAACTTTAAAATGGCCGCTAAAACAGATTATTGTCAAACAAAACAGATGCAAACTAGAAGTTTGGGACACAGCCCAACGTGAGTCCACTCGGTGCTGTAAGTCCGACTGGGAGGAAAATTCAGGTGGCTGAAATTCCCCCCGTAGCAAAGTCACAGGACTTACTTACTGTGCCAAGAACTGGAAGAAGAAAGGATTGTTTTCATTCTCCTGACGAAGACTTTCGGTGGAAGTCGAAATGTTGAGGTACAAACAATTTTTTGGTCGTAACTGATGAATTTATTACTGTAAAGTCACATGGCCTGAAGTCAAATGCATTACCATACGCAGAACGCGCACTGTCGACCTAAAGTAGGTAAACATTAGCCATATGATCTCTGGTGTTAGTGGACCAAAGTTCACCAAATTTTTTTTCGTTCATGCGACAGGGATTGCAGTTGATAATGCCATTTACAGCTTATCAATATCTCTATCCACTCCAGAGATATTCACGGTCAAATTCAAAAGTTGTTGGAAAGCATACGAAATTTTGGACGTTTTTTTGCCCTCCCAAATTTTAAGGGAGTGGTGCCCCCAAAAGTTGTATCCGGGTTGCCACCGCCACCTAGCGGCACATCAGATGGCACAGTTTCATAAGGCTACTCCCCTTGGCTATAAAGATCTCGCAACTAATACACCACATTTTAAGCCAATTTTTGACCCCCTTTGAAAAAAAAATTGTAAGAGGGACCCCCGTCCCAGAGAGGGGATGCGCTAGCAAAAGTTGGTCATTCTCTGGCACGCATAAAAATATGAAGGTGCAGCACCATGCAGGGGGGCCGAAATATGGTCTCCTAAAAAGTCGATTTGGGTGGGTATGATTCAATCATTAGATCTCCGTAATCAGTGGACCAAGTTTACTGGACTTTTTCTGCCGAACACGGGAAGAATCACGGTTGATAAAGTACTTGTCCGATTTTGAATATCTTTATCCGTTTCAAAGATATTCACCGTCGAAGTTTGAAGTCTTCCGAAATCAGGTCAAATTTTTCATGTTTTTGACCACTTTAATTTTTTGGAAGGATGCCCCTCGAAACTTTAGACCGGCATTATAAAATATGGCCTACTACTGATCATCGTGCAAAATTTCACGCCGATTGGGGATCTCGCGTTGCAGTAAAAAATAAATAAAAAACATCTGCAGTAAATCATAAGTCTGCTCGAAAAATATCGTTTCTGGGTGGGCTAAAAATCCGTAACTGCTGTTGCTATGGGAAATGTAATGGCCACTACTTCTTTCATCACAACAAGTTTTACAACAGCAAACATTTCTGCCACCACCATATATGCTATATATGTCACAAGAGATGAAGCAAAATACATCACCTCTGTCAGGGTTGCAACCTGTAACACTGATCCCACGTGCTCGGAGATGCATCACGTGCCTACACAGATCTACAAATACTCTCTTAACCTTTTCATCTTTTTTTAGTTAAAAAAACCACTGCAGACTTGAAGCACAGCTAAATCATACCTGGTACCATCTGGTGAGGAGTTCAGCATCTGGGTTCTTGAAGAAACCTCCGACATCGGCACCACTCAGCGTGATGCCGACCAGATTGAGTGAAAGCAGCATTGGCAGCGACGCCTTCAGATGAGCCCAGTCTCCGGTGTTATCACCCGTCCACACCGCGCCTAACAGCACCAGTCAGTGCCTCTAGCTACTAACTACTGCTCCTAAGAAGAAGAAGATTTCGCATAGGCACTAGGCAGTGAAGTTGGACTAGACCCGTTGTGTGGGAACTCATTCCCATTGGCACTTTGAGCCGGCGAGGGCGGGGCCCAATTAAGGTAGCATACAGCCCAGGTCGGAGGGATGGCCGGCTCAAGTTAACAGCCAGCGCCTTTAACCGACTGGGTCAGTATACTCACAGTCCTGGCCACAGGGCCTACTGTTGCGCAGAACTCGCTGTTTCTTCCCTAGCAATGGCCTTGACCACCGCCAGTACTCATTTTACCATCCTACGGAGGGTAGAAGGCTGAGTCGACCTAGTTGGCTGGCTCCGTACTGTAGACAGTCACCCATCTAAGTACTAACTGAGCCCGACGTAGAGTAACTTCATCTCATCTGAGACGCGTTTCTAGTTTGGAAGTAGTTAGTCGCGACGTAGACCTTACGTCCAAACTAATCTACGACGTTGTTATGCATACCACCCCAGATCTCAAAACTCGGCCAAACAAAAGAAAACACAATATGCGAGTAGCTAGATTCAAAATGCATATGCATTTTCCTAATATGCCACAATTCAACTTACAGCAACACACTGAACGCTGCATACAGTGCTAGCACGGCTTGGACGTGGCAATATGCTAGCAGTGTAGAAGTGGGGCAGTGTTGGCAGATGTCCCGCCATATTACGCTGGCATATCTTGCATTGGACTTTAATGTTGAGTCCATCATCCAACTACTGAGCCAAAACTGCTCACAACACTCGACTGAAATATAGCGCATTCGTATCTCACTACATCAAATTAAGAAGCAGTCAAGCAACAGCAACACATTAGCGGAAAAAGTCTGACCATATCTCTGAGAAGCAGCAAAGAAGGCTCTCGACAGGACAAACGTACGATGCTCGTTGTTTGACCTCAGCAACTGACCTTCAACTGTTGCTCGATGCTGGCGCAATACAGTCGGACAAAACAGCATCACAGCGCACAACTACTGATATTATGTTGATTTCTCTGATTTTCTCAAGGTTTTTGATTTTAATTTTATTATTCAGTACTGGTTGTTCATATTTGCTCTGCTTATTATACCGCGTTACTTTTTGTTATATGGGCAGTTGAAAGTGCCGTTGCGGCCTTTCTGACACTTGGAACACATGTTTTATTGTTCTTTTCTGTATTTTCTGACATTGTCCTGTTTTGTGTTTCCAAAATAAACTGATGATGATTACTATCATCTGCCACATTGCTATATTTCATAGCAAGCGACAGATTAAAATCACCTGTGTCTGTTTGTCTGTCTGTATGTATAACTGCAGTTTTTATTCAATTTTGATAAAATTTTGCACAGCGGTTCAGTGCCAGAAAAGTAAGATCGATTTTGGTTGGGATGAACATCTTCCAGGGCTTCAAATATTTTGCCCCAACTGTTATCACAGTGAAACACGGTAATGCGTAACACTGTTGTAAAGGCGACTATCAAAGTCAATGGGAAACCCCAGATTTTGGGCACCCGTAGCTCCCAAACCCCTGAATCAATCGACTTAAAATTTGACTTGGATGATAACGTCCGTGGTCTGACCCTACGTGCCAAAAATGGTACAAATCGGCCCAGTGGGGTCGGCGGGGCAAAGGGGTGAAATATAATGTTCAACTGGCTTATTTTTTCTTTTCTTTTTTCTTTTTTTACTTTCCTCTGGAGAACACATTTTTGGGAGTATCACCGCATTTTTTGCACTGGATGACGTGTTTCGGTGGGGATTGATTTCCTAGGGGGGTCTCAACATTCATCTTTCATATTTTCCCCCTTAAATCCCCCCAAAACCGAAAATTTTAGGCCCATTTTTGGACTTCAAAAAATTACAGCTAAAAATGCAATGGAAATGCTCACCTACAAACGGCCCTTAATCGTCATCGTAGCCTCATAGAAGTTGTATAGTGAACAGGCAATGTGGACCTGGGAATTCCAAATATGTGGTAATTTTGGACCCCCTGCCTACAGGTCACGTGACACGGAGCATGCGCAGTGAACTTTTGGCCTTTAACATGGGCAAATGCAACTTTGAAGCTTTATATCTCCCTAACAGTGCAAGTTAGATGCATGGTTACAATGGACCACCAATAGGAAACCACATATGTCGAGTCGAATGGTCACGTAACCAATGACGTCATGTGACCCCAAAAGGTTAAGGTCGTGACCCCATCATTTTTTTCTTCAGGGGAGAAATTTAAATGACACCATCGGACAGCCTAGGCCCAAAAATAGGGGGTAGGTGCAAACAGCGGTAGGTAAACAAAGCGCGCAGATATCTTTTATGGGGATCGAGTTATACTGCGTTGAAATCTCCATTGGCTGTAATGCAAAATTTTGCAACTTCTAAATGGTTGCTATGGCAACAGGGTTTAATAGGGGTAGATTTAAATAACACCGTTAGATTGCCCGACCCTGAAAATAGGCAGTAGGTAAACACAGCGCGCAATTATCTTTTACGGGGACCGAGTTATACCGCTTTGAAGTTAAATAGGCCATAATGCAAAGTTTTAAAAAATTGGGGTAAAATAGGGGAAGGAGTTATCAGATTTTTATCCCAAATGAACTCAATCTTACTTTTCGAGCCCCGAATCACTGTGCAAAATTTCATCAAAATTGAATCAAAATTGCGGCCGCAGGAGTGTTTACAAACAGACTGACAGAACGACAGACAGATGCAAGTGATTTTATAATCTGTCCCATGCTATGCTATAGCAATGGGACAGATAAAAATGAAATCGATCCACAAAGACTCTGTGTTCAATGCTTACTTTACTTGTGAAAAAAAACACGTCATTCAATAAGTATTGATGGTGAAAGCCTTTAAGTTTAATATAGGGGCCTACTGGGTACTGGCATATTACAAATTTACAATAGACGTAACTTATTAACATTGCTATGTTACCACGCGCCTGTAATAAGTCGTCACGGACGATTCATATGCCGTCGTTGTACACAACTTTGTACGGAAGTTGTAGGAGTTAGGACAAAAGGACTTCGTTCCTGCTGGGCGGCGGACGACTTGATACAAGGTACAGCGCAAAATTTTAATTTCACACATTTATTGGCTTACGGGATAATGCAGGGTGGAAAAGGTTAAATGGGGGTCACGTCACATGGTTTGTAAAAGCAGCCAGTTCGTCGTTCTATCACCCTGTGTCTTAGTAAAATGATTTCTGCTGTTTTGGATGTGTGACTTGGTCGCCTTTATGCAGTAATGTAAACTGGTAAGTTTTTTTAAATTTAATATTTGCTGTTTTATTACTGTATTATTGGTTAGTGATTCCAACTATTACAAAACTGACAGACTGACACGACAAGTGTGTCTGGCAGCACAGTTGTCTGTTCATCTGTTGCGATCAGGACCACCCATAGGAAGTCGCCCACAAGACCAAACAAAGCTGCTGAACTGAATAACATGCCACTTGGCAAGGACACTCAGAACAAGTAACATCAGGGTTCTGAGCTGTGGTCCCTGTCAAAAAAGCACTCTGCCTAAACCCAAACTAACAGGAGAAGTGCTTTTTGATTTAAATTTGTTAGGCCACGGTGACTTTCAGACATATAAGTAAGTAAGTATGTGCATATTTAAAGTGCACAATGTCAGCCAGTGGCCGAATCTGGGGCACTTGGCTGAGCCGCTAGGAGAGCAGTAGGCCTGCTGGAAGCAGTGAGTTTTAAGAAGGCGACGGAAAGTGTCTGCAGAGGTAGAACTACGGATGCTAGAGGGTAGTGAGTTTCAAACTGTGGGGGCTGCAATGCTAAAACCGTGGGAGGCAAAGGTTGTGCGGACACGTGGAACCGACAAAAGATTGGTGTTGGAAGAACGCAGAGAACGTGTGGGAGTGTGATAATTGAGCAGAGAACGTAGATAGGTAGGTTGAGAAGTTGAGAATGTTGTACATCAATGTAGCAAGCTTGATTTCAATGCGTTGATCAATTGGGAGCCAATGCAGATCCTGGAGAATATCAGATAAGGGAGTACCACGAGGGAGAGCGTGACTGGCAACAACGTTTGATGGCCACGGAAGTAAACACACTACCTAAAAAGCTGGTATACTTTATGTAACTTCAGAGATTATGCGCTGAAAAAAAATACCAGCGTCGAAACATGACGGACTGTAAGGGAAAACAACAAAATGGTCATTCAAACAAAAAATAAATGCAGCAGCAAATGCGGTGACATCATTTAGCATCACAAAAATCCTAACAAAAAATTATATCAGCACGATTAGCAATGTCGTCTTCATTCATGCAATACAAACAACAGCCATGATGATCAACTAGAGACAGAACAGAGCAAAGCATCACCACGAGCAGTCCATAGATGTTGTGGACATCGCGATGTTCCCAACCGCCGAAATGCTTGGCATCCTTGTGCATAGTGACCTCAGGTGCATTGAAAACCGACGGCTCGTTCATGTCGTTCCACGTGAACAAGTCGAGTGTTGAGCCGGCGTAGTTCTCCGGCAAGAACTGGCGTGCCCAGTATTCACGCACAGATGGGTCTACGAAGTCGAGCCACGCTGACGAGCCTACAGCCATCAGTCATCCCACATCAACACACTACAGCTAGTATCACAATTACGTAAAACGTAAACGTAAAGTCCTTCGCGAGCCTTATGGCCCATAGGGCGGCGCTGATCTCCGTTTCCAAAGGCCCTCAGCCAGACACCAGTTTTTACACTGCGAGACCATGGATACGGGGCCAGTGTATCGCGCGGTGTGCCTGTTTACGTCCCAGCGGTGAAGCAGGTACCAAATTATACTGCTTGGTGACAGAGGCACATGTGTGTGAACAACTTGCCCAAGGTCGTTACCCGGCAGTGTCCCGGTGCGGAGTCGAACCTGCGCCTCTGAGTTATCTCAGGATTACAAGTCCGACACGTTACCATTAGACTACCGAGCCACACGAATTACACTGCTGTCAAAGTACTCTTCTACGTACATTGTACCACTCATCAACACTATAAGTGACGCTTTCACCTCATTAATGTTTTACAGGACTGTCTGCAAGAGTTCTCATCCACTGATAAAGGATATCTACTGTTTTATACTACAGCTGTCAAATTAACGCATTAATTAACGTGCTAATGCATGAATAAATTAACACGCATTAAAAAAATTAATCATCCCACATCAACACACTACAACTAGTAACACAATCACACTGCTGTTAATTAATGCGTTAATTTGACAGCTGTTAAAACCCCACGCATATTTTATTGTACTCTGGGGGCTGAACTTTAGAAAATGTCAAAATGGTAAAATTAGATTGACCTCATTCGATAGGCCGATAAGGACATTAGATCAAAGTTAAAATGTAAATAAAATTAAGTCATTTTGATATTACGTTTTTTGGGACATCATTTGCAAGACGTTTTGCACTGTGATAAGCATTTTGTAATGTTTTAGGCTCATTCAAATTAGTAACAAGTGATATTGCATCATGAAAACTTTGTTACTAGGTTACCATGGTGTCCATAGTAACGGTTGCTAGGCAAAACTATAACCACTGATCTTACTTCATATGGTAACTAAGGTTTGGTTGAGGTCTCATGCTTATATCTCTGCTGAATAGGCCGTTGCTATGGAGAATCTCA
>Ga0209671_1009661_pt1 | contig 10115 bp, 5 predicted proteins | sample WorMetHERISLAND2_2_FD_187401 | JGI IMG/M metagenome (GOLD analysis project Ga0209671, IMG submission 187401) | Marine gutless worms symbiont microbial communities from Max Planck institute for Marine Microbiology, Germany - Olavius geniculatus... | ecosystem: Host-associated > Annelida >... | reverse complement strand
GCATTTCAGCCAATCCTAGTATATCGAAGTGATATCTTTCCATCTCATTCTCCAGCAGTTCAAGTTTGCCTGGTGCCCACATGGTGCGCACATTCCATGTTCCAACTGTTAGCATATGTGCGCATGCACGGTCACTTTATGGCAAGTGTCAACTTGTTCGGAATGTGCCAGGGAAGATCCGACAAACCAGTGGGGGACGTGCAATGCAAAGCACTATCAATATTCCACATGCGGACAGACAGTCATTGGCAGATGGTGACGGCCCGCCATAGCCAGGGGCCGCTATAGTTAGGGTTACGGTTAGGGTTAGGACCCCACATTCCTATAGGCTTCCCATAGAATCCCCGCTTGAGGAAAGGGGTGGCCGTAGGGGGTTGCCGATGGTACGAATGGCTAGCTTCGCCACACTTTCCTATAGGCTACTAGGGTTAGGATTAGGGTTAGGGTTAGAGCTAGTGGGGTCCTAACCCTAACCGTAACCCTAACTACGGTGGCCCCTGGCTATGGCTATGGCATTGTGGCTATGGCGGCCCTTGGCTATGGGGGGGGCCACAATTGTGGCAGACAAATGTGGAGACTCAAGACAGCCACAGACATGCTGCCAAAATTTAATGCTCTACAGCTTGCAGGCAGCAAACCAGAAACAGGTCAGATTTTGGCGAAGATATGTTGGACAATGACAAAGTAGAACATTTTTCGAGACACGATGTGGTTTTAATCTGTTTTACTAGCTAAAGACTGAAGGTGTGCTGCGTACCTTCTCAATTTTGGCGTATCTCTTTATGTCAATCTCTCGGCGTCCGTTCTGCTCCACGGAAACGGTCGATGTTGCCTGCAGAGCAATGTCTACTGCGAGATCTGCCCTGCAAACAACAAGCAGTGATGTAGCTCATTGCAATGGGCGAAAGTCACAGATAAGAGAGACACTATAATGACGAAACAATGGGGGCCAAAAAGCAACATCAGCCCTGTCAAGCGAAGACACACTACACTATTATATTCTTGGATAAACTTAAGCCAGGTTCCCACATTTTTACGGACAACAATTTCCAGGACTTTCCAAAACTTTTTTTCAGGACCTTATCAAAGCCCACCAATATTTAAATATAAACAAACACTGAGAAAAATTGGAAAGTATTTCCTCTGAAACGCACTGGAGGATCTAGCTGATGGGAAAATAATATACAGGATTTTTATTTTAGATAACTTTCTGGAAACTTAAGCTGTAATTTGCAGTACCTTCCATGACCAATCTCATTTTCCAGGACTTTCCAAGTCCAAGAAAATTAAGCCAAAAAATTCCAGAACTTTCCAGGAGGTGTGAAAACTCTGATAACCTCAACCATTAGTATGGTCAGCAAAAAAGTACATAATTGATGTAACAGACCACTTGGTGATGAACTTGGTACCGATGCAGCTCTTAATGATGCGGGTCATCTCTGCACGGTCGTTGATGTCCACCGCTATCGACACTTGGTCGCGGAGTATTGTCAGGAGGTCGTCAAGTGCTTGTCGGAATGCTCCTATGATGACAGTCGGGTGCATCTGCTGTTCCAGGAATGGACCGGCTACTGAGAGCATCTCGCCGGCTGCAATGTTGAAATCAAGCAAAAATATTCCACGACTTTCCGGAGGTGCGAAAACTCTTGATAACTTCAACCATTAGTACGGTCAGCATAAAAGTACATAACTGATGTAACAGACCACTTGGTGATGAACTCGGTACCAACGCAGCTCTTAATGATGCGGGTCATCTCCCGTCATAACTTCTTGTGGCTGTCGACTACTATGCTGTATTACATCATCATCATTTCTGGCAAGCACCACTAAAAGTGCATAGTGCCGAACATAGACATCAATCTCCAGAGTGGACGGTTCTGAGCCAAGTCAAGTCAAATGCGTCATCCATATTGAGGTCGCTGGATTTCAGATCCTGCTGAATGGTTTTCATCCATGTAATACGAGGACGTCCCAGTGGTCTCCTCCAGTTTCCTGCGGGGGAAGCTGTTAAAATCTGTTTTGCATCTGTTTCATCAGGCATGCTGTACTACAGCCGCCTTAAAGTCAAGCAGAAAACGTACAAATGTGTCTGTCACTCTGTCAATCCAAAAGATTGTGTGACGTTTCCTGTCACTCATTACGTGGTCTTTACTGCCCCAGTGGCAAGTGCAAGCCTGTTTGACCAAAAAAGGTCCGCCAAATGTTTACGACCTATCATCCGTCGCAGTATCGCTAATCGGACAGCACTACAAACCTGCACCTATCATGTTTACCCACACCAATCAGCTGAATCCAATTTGCACATTATACAACTAGAAAAGCACTCGGAGAATGCAGACCTCCGCCAAGCATAATGTTCACAAAAATTTCAAAGTGATCCAGAATCCAGGATTCAGAATCCAAACGTTTTTCCGATCAAATTATCCTCCGCCGCCATCGTCAACATTCAAACTACGCACTCTGAATCTACTTCCGTTATACCATAGAGTTTGTTATTGCATCTACCATAGATTTGCACCCGATCTACCGCTAGCAATTTTTTTGCTAACACACAGACAGACAAACAAACTCTGGCAAAAACATAACCTATTTGGCGGAGGTAATTACCTCTTCCTACCTTCCCCTTCTAACATTTTAGCCCGTTGAAAAGCTTTTTTCATGTTCTATAAATTTCTTCCAGATATACTAAGTATTGGGCTGGAAATACTCCCACTTTGAGAAAATTTAGTGGGCTGTGCGTGATCACATAATGATGCACTGATCAGATAACAAGTGTCAACGGATTACCGAGTATGATAACTGAAGTCGTTCCATCACCAACTTCTTCGTCCTGCGTTCTGGCAATCTCAATCATAGACTTAGCAGCCGGGTGCTCCACCGTTATCTACACAATATTACCGGTAACAGTCAAATAGTACGTCAAAGAAGGCTGAGATTTGCGGGTCACTTCTTACGTCTGCCTGAAAACAGACCAGCCTACAAGGCCATGAATTGGTTACCTGACAATGGCAAACGTAGGCCAGGAAGACCAACGAAGACCTGGAGGGCAACATTCAAAGAAGACCTTCAAAATATGGGGCTTACCTAGATGGGTGCAAAGAGATCTGCCAGCGACAGACCGAAATGGAGAAAGCTCATCGCCTGATGTTCCGGCAGGAACTGGAGGAACTAAGGTCTAAGGTAAGATCAGTGCCAATGTTTATGGTGTTGTCATCATGGCATTGCGAGAGTTCACCCGCTTCATACAGGGTTCCCACTTTTTTACTGACAAAAAAATCCAGGACCTTTCCACGACCCTCACAAAAAATTTTCCAGGACCGGACCTTTTCGTGGTCCACGAATGTTTATATATAACATACTGGCACCATAAATTTAAAAGTAGGAGACTACAAGCAATCTGCAAGCAAAAAAAATTTCCATTTGAGCCTACGAAAAATGCGTGATTTTCAAGGATATTTTTCCAGGACTTTCCAAGAGAAAAAAATCCAGAACTTTCCAAGACATTCTAAGAGGCGTGGGAACTAGGGATGTTAACGAGACTCGACTCGCTGAAGACTCAGAAAAATCCTGAAGTTCGAGAATTATATTTTTTGCCTGCTGAGAATTCCGAGGCTTTGCTAAATGGAAACAAAAGCCAACAGACAAGTGAAAAGTTACAGACCTCTCTGAGAATGGCATTCCCGTCGTTGGTCATAACAATGCCACCCATTGGATCCATCAGCATCTGAGTCACACATGTCAATGCAAAATATCTCACCATTATTAACAAAACAAGAACTCAGCTGTCATTAGGGCTAGCTGACTGATTGCAAGCTTTCAAACATTTTGTTTCCTTAACCAAAATGTAAATGTAGTTACTAGTTACTCAACTATTTACATAACTTCCGACATAACATACCCACAAATTTGCGTTACCTCAGCAAAATTTCACCTTGCTGCCAAACTCCTACAGATGACATGATTACAACTGAGAGCCCACGAAGGTGCGTAAGTGAGTGAGTAGGGTTTAACATCCCGCCTGACACAGCATAGGTCATTTCGGGGACGGCCTTTCCAGGCAAAATTGCACAAACACATAATAACAGAACAAAAAGTTTAACCTTTACATAAAGTTTCAACTTTATGAAACACAAAAAAAGTGACTTAAACCTAAAATTGTAAGAACTGCCAATTATAATTGTGCATATGTTAAGAAAATGGCAGTTATCCATGTTATCCTCCACACAGACATTAATCTCAGAATGCTGTCTAATAGGGGGCAGGGGCCGATAACCCACGAAAACATACACAACACTATCCAACAATAGCATCGCCAGGACCCGCTACGAATTATCATAGAGCCATAGTACAGTACTTATGTGACAGACAGACAGACAACACACAAACAACAGAACGTAGTAATAACCCGACCATGCTAAATATGGCCGAATAAAAATAATTAAACTTCTTTGGGTACAACTGCAAATACTACAAGCAAACCAACACAAAAAACTGATATGACAAAAAGCCGCTCATCAGAAAACCTAGAAACCCAGAAACTTCTTCTTACGTTTTTTGCCCCGAAACAGACACGCATTGCACTGGTCATTCAATCGTCGACCCTCTGCTGTTGCAGGTCCACTGACTTGGAATTTGCCAACTGACAGTCATCATGACCCAGAACTAAGCCTGAACATTTTTAGACGTCAGCCAAGGACATATTTTTATGAGATGTAGACAACAAAATATACTGATTGGATTAGAGATTATTGAGTAATGGGACGTTATCTACATTGAACATCATTTACTCACTGGTACTTACTAAACACTAGCAACATGCAAAGAAACACTAACCTTGAGCATTGACCTCGGTCCAAGACATGTTCGGATTATGTCAGAAATAGCCTGTAAATAATGCACAGATCTGCATTCACTTGTAAGTTTGACTATAATTCTATAACAGTTGCCATTCAGCCATGTTGTTGGTCACAAAAGTTGGGGCGAGGGGAGAAAGTTACTATTTATGAGCGAGAGCTAGCTAGCTAGCTATAGCGCGTATTAGCTATGGCAATTCTGTCCACCTGTCCATCTGTCACGACCCGGTACCGTTTCAAAACCAGTAGAGATAGAAACTTTGGGTTTTTATTATATGATAGCTTAGTGTCTCGAGTATTTCGTGACAAAATTTCATGCCACTGGGTGAAAGCAGTCCCCACAAACGAGGGGTAAAAGAGGAGCATCCCTCCTAAAAAGACGTTATTCTACCGCTATTGGCTCGTCTAATGTGAAAATAGTTGCAGATAGGCACAATGATGGGTATTTTGCGGAAATGCGGAATGCGGAAAGTAATTTGCGGAATGAAATCTGCGGAATGAAGACGATTGGTTGACGGGCATGATCACGTAATCAGCCCGATTCCGCAAATTACTGCCAACCTTCCAAGCTTGGCATGCTGGTAATTTGCGAAATGTATGGTGCGGAATTGCTGTAGCTAACAATGGAAAACGACGCAAACGTTGCAAAACGTAGAAAAAACGCAAAAAAACGTTAACACTCCAAAACATACAATGTGATTTTGAACTGTGACGCAGTACTAAACTAATTTAATTTTACGACTATAATATTATTGATTATATTTTATTTTATTTCTTTTGATGTTGGAATATAAGCCTACTGTTGTTATTATTTAAATTTGTGCAGCTATAGCTTGTTATGTCGATTAAATATGTTTAAATTATTATATTGTGTCACTTTGTTGAGCCTATTTTGTGTGCCTGGCTTATAAACTAATTCTTTCAACACTGTCAAAGTGCCAAAGACTGTGCAGCACACCTGCCATTCTAGCTACCGACTCCCCATCGGCTGACGTCCCAACAACAAAAGCAATCAAACAAGTGTCGCTTGTTTCAAGTGCATTTGAAGTTGCTGCATATGGCATTAAATAGCCTATGATAGATCGACGTGCAGCGAATCTCAGAAATAGTGCGGTGTAACTGAAGTCGTAAGCAGTCGAGGTAATTAGAGCTTGAAGAAAACGACGACGGTCGTTGTTCGCTGACATATTTGACAGATGTCTACAGACTAGTATATAGGCTTGCGTTCAACCAAACTTCAAAGCACCGCTAACTTCACGTGAAGAACCTGCCGAGTGATAAACACATCACAACTTCCATGCTGAGAGTGAAACAATTAAATCGCCATAGATTTAAGCCTTTCACACGTCCAATGACACGTGCAGAGACAGGGTCAAATACCGAGAACACTGGCCCAGCCATAGCCTAGTGTCTCGTGCTAGTGTCTCGCGCCCAATCGTAAGTGACGCTTGGCCAACGTAAGTGACATTACAAATCCAACAAATAGGTGAACCTCGATGCCATATTACAACATCATTATACTCGCCACACTGTCATGGAGGTGCAGGATATAATAGACTCGTTCTCGTCAATGGAGAAGGAAACAGAAGTGCATCATCGCCCTCCTGCCAGAACTACTTACGTCTTTAGCTGAACTGATGACAAAAAGAAAGGGAAGTATCGTTTTGGTCAAATATTTGTGATAGGCTACGTTTCTAGGTTTTTGTGGTTAAATGTTCTAATTTTGTATTCTTACAAAGTCGTCAATAGCGTTGTCAAATCATTAATTAATTGACTACTGACTTCACCATAACGCTTGATTTTTTACACCCGAAAGCAGCTACTGCTTTCAGCGCGTCTTAGCCATCGCAATTCTGTCCGTCTGTCGATCGGTCGGTCATTCCGCATATTACCCACCGTTCCGCAGCCTACTTCCGCAGATTTCATTCCGCAAATTACTTTCCGCATTCCGCATTTCCGCAAATTACCATCGACCGATAGGCACAGACATGCTGCTTCGCCGTTCGTGTCATCTGATAAAAAGCGTAAAGCGTAAAACACAACGAGTAAAAAGCGTAAATTTTACGTCGATTTTTAATGGCTTTTTACCCGTAGCAGTATTACGTTTTACGCTTTTCACCAATAGCCGCAGGTCCGCACATTACCACAGCCCAACATGCACACAATCGACATATTATCGCTCACCTTCGCTGCAGCAACATTACTCTCCTGGACTTTACGGCCCTGTTCACGCTTCGTATTACCACCTACAACAGACAATTGCGTTTTACCACGACGGTAAGTGTAAAAATGACAAAAGATGATCGTAAATCGTATTCAAACTGTACTATACTTACTAAGAACGATTACCGGACCACCAAACATTTCGGCAATTTTTGTTGTCAACGGGCGCAAAACGATAACCCTAAAAAGAGCTCGACTATACGACCGTAAGTTTCTAAAAAGCTCAGTGCAGTCGCAACCATGGCTTGCAAGTTCTGGGCAAAGTACGCCGGCATGTCGGCCAATACTACGATTCGTAAGCATTGGATGAATCTTCTGTGTCCGGAGACTGATCAAGAGGCTGATGGATCAGATGATCTGTCGTCCTGCGTACGTTGAGCACGTTCAGAACTTCGGTTCGAGCGCTGAAGAGTCGCTGCCGGATGGCGTCGAGGCGCTGGTCAACCTGCGCAACATAGCTGCGGTCGCCTTCGAGCACGTTGTCCGCGTCTACCCAGCCGAGCTGGTCTGCGCCACGTTCAGACCACTGCTCGAGGCACGCAGCGCATTCAGTCCGACTTCTGGCCGGAGAAGGGGGCGGCTATCCTGGCGTTGGCTGCGTTCACGCAGGGCACCGAGACACCGGACGCAATGCGCGACTCATACTCAATAGTAGTTCCACGCATTTTAAACTGCTACGTCGATCAGAACCCGTTTTGCGCGCCGCCGCATGCTTGACGATGCCGAAGCTCGTCGGGCGCCGGATGCGTGGCGTGAAAGACCCGTGGCCAAGGGTACTTACCATGACACTGCGAGGGCGACTCGCGACTCCAGCGCCGAAGTAAGCAGAACCGCCATACACTCGCTGTCCGGCTTTCTCGCCTACGGGACGCCGCGCAGGCAGCGCTGCAGGACAGTCCAATGGTATCGGCGGTCACACGGCTAAACTGGTCGACGCGCTGGTACGTGCAGATCACTATAACGAGATGGACGCCGATACGCGATGCGTGTACTTCGACTGCGTGTCTCACTTGGTGGGACGAGCCAGCGACTCACATGACGAACAACGACATGCGCCTGCTAATGCCGCCGCTGCTCGACGCTTGGAAGTCACAGACGTGGGACCCTACTGTACAATGGATGCGGAAAAAAAATTGCTTCGTCTCTTGATCCTGATCATGGAATTGTTCTGATCAGCGTGACTCTCCAGAGGGCATCATTGCTACCTACGGAAAGTCGACGCTGTATGCGCCGTTCGCTGAATGCGTCTTCGAAAAACCCTGCACTGATATTAATGGTTGCGTTTTTACGCGCGAAATCAGCTACAACTTTAGCGCGTCTTAGCCATCGCAATTCTGTCTGTCCGTTTGTCTGTCCGTCCGTCTGTCCGTCCGTCACATGGGTGAGTTTTGCGATCGTTCGCTTCGAGATTCGAAGTTCGAGTTGCGTTTGAGTTGAACTCGGAAATTCCTCGAAAATTCCTCGAGTGTCAATTCCTCGACAATGTCGAGGAAATGTTTTTCGCTCAAACTAACCAGCTAGTCGGTCCTGTTAGGACTTCCTACTTCCAGTGGCAGTACTGTACCATAACACGTCGATAGGCCTGCAGTCTCGTTTGGTCATTTCTCTCTGGCTACTATCTGGGCAACATTGTCGAGGAATTGCGAAAAACATTTTTTTCAAAATTGTCGAGGAACTGATTAAGACACGTTGTCCATATAGTAGCCAGCCAGAAATGGCCAAACCAGACTGGTATCAACGTGTTTTGATGGACCACTTCCACTGGACGATTGCAGGGCCGACAAACTGGTTGGTTTGAGCGAAATACATTTTCTCGACATTGTCGAGGAATTGCGAAAAACATTTCCTCGCCATTGTCGATTATTGACACTCGAGGAATTTTCGAGGAATTTCCGAGTTCAACTCGAACGCAACTCGAACCTCGAACCTCGACTCGAACGATCGCAAAACTCAACTGTGACGGTCTTGCTGCAGTAGCTGCGCAGCACGCTGCCAAGTTCCAGGTGCTCAAGCGTCTGCACAGCATTTTTGTCGCCGACTCCTTTGACGAACAGGTAGGCCACTGCGTTTAATGGAAAGAATTTATTCGCCGTAAAATTTAGCACAACAAAACATAGCTAAACAATAGTTAACTAGCAGCGGTAGTTATACAGCGGGCTACAAATCTTTTTACCATTTACCATTTAGGCCTACCATCTTCTGCGGCTTCATAGGCCTGGTGGCCTTTTGCCGATCAGTACATCGATGACAATATGTAACTGTTCTTGGAGGAAGTTCGAGTGTGAACATAAAATCCTTCCAGTGCTTGTCCAAACTCTGTCTATACTCAGGGAGACACGATGCAACTCCCCCTCTAGCCTAAATTTTGGGCGTGTCGGAAAATTTTTTTCCAAAATACAAAATTCGGCAGCTGGAAATTTTTCATTTTAAAAAAAATTAGAAGCAAAGTTAAAATTTTGAGCACTTATATCTTTATTCTTCATTTTGTCAAATTTCACGTGGTTAATGTGAGTGGATTTTTATCAGTGAAACAACTATAGGCCCCTTCAAAACCGCTGAGCGACTTTTTGAAATTTGAGTTGTTGAATCTTTCATTTACGTATACTGTAGCTTGTAGACTACTGCTTCAGTCATAGGTCTATCTTATAGATAGGACTAGGAGTCTCTTCAACCGTGATCGTGGTGAAAGGAGAAGGTATCGTGCATGCCAGAGACTACAGCGTGTCAAAAAAGGGATTTTGCTTTGAGGGGGACAAAGTTTCACACAGATGGTGTATAAAAGTAAGACGGGTGGTTATACGATGGCCACATTGGCGAGACAACACAAATGTCTGGTTTTCTGTCTTTCTAGATTTCAAAAAATAGGCAAATTTGCCGCTTCCATTGAATGTCCAAAAGCTAAAAGTGTTTCAGCTTCAAGGGGCTTTCCCCCTGACCCCCTGACCAGGGGCTCTGCCCTGGACCCCGCTGGGGGCTCCGCCCCCAGACCCCCGTTATAGGCTCGCGCTCCGCGCTCGCCATGGTTTGCCCCCCATTTTC
>Ga0209671_1009660_pt1 | contig 10116 bp, 5 predicted proteins | sample WorMetHERISLAND2_2_FD_187401 | JGI IMG/M metagenome (GOLD analysis project Ga0209671, IMG submission 187401) | Marine gutless worms symbiont microbial communities from Max Planck institute for Marine Microbiology, Germany - Olavius geniculatus... | ecosystem: Host-associated > Annelida >... | reverse complement strand
TTCGTACCTCATTGCATTTCTGTCGATATTCCCTGTCTGCCAGTTCGCTACTGTCTCTTTTCTTCTTCAAGATTCTCTTTTCTTGAACTAGACTTAGTGTCTCTGGTGTAATCCATTTCTTAGTTAGGTTAACTTAGGTTCTTATCACTGCATCTTCTAATTTACACTAATAACAAGAAACCCAGTGACAACATAAAATGCGGATGTCCACCTGAGCTGTGCGACCCTACTGATGACCATATGAACTTACAACTGACAAGCCAGTTACCCCTGCCATGGGAAATATTTTCAATATTGGTTTCTCCACACATTTCTTTTTTTGAGCTAGGAGATGACACAGGAAGGATGAGCAGACACAGGTTGACAGAGTGACGGATTCATGAGCAAGGCCTGTAATGTGCTTTAATAGAATAGCCATATAAAAATATGTCTTTATGTGACCCAATAATCAACAGAATACCGAATATGAAATGTTTATGAAAGTAAAGTAACGTAAAAACAAAACTACCAATTGTCCACTACAGCTTTCAGCTAACAATCAAGAAAATTGCTCAGTCGTATGCCCGATAAGACTATTCGGTCATTTAACCAGAATTATTTCAAAAACTCAAGTCTGTATTGTCCATGAAAAGAATTACCCAAGGCCATGACCATGATGGGTAGATACAATAATTCTCACTCCCCTGGTCATGCTAAAACCACCTCATCTGGACAGTGTATACTACAGACATATACCAAGATACATGGTATCGGGGTAATCAACAAATTCAAAAATTAACAAAGTATAAACACTCAAGACCTCAGTCAAAAGCTATCAGTAAGACCTATAATCAAACTTTTCAGTTATAGAGCATTCAACATGCTTCTGAAAACCAGTGTTCATTAAACTGTTGACCTTATGAGCTGACATAACGCCAAGTTAAGAGCTATGCGTTATACTGAATTAATACACAAAAAAACTGGTCTACTCACGTGACAAAAATGCCCATTTTACCCGGCAATATAAAACTATAATGGCATCATAATATTTAATATGCTAGCAAAAGAATTATATACCATCGTATACTAACATAAACAATTTTCTTCTTGTGATAAGACAGCATTGTTGCTGAATATAAGCGCAGAAGAACCGTTTATGGTGACGCTGGTCGGCCTTATCGTCTTCCTTGTAGACAGTACTCCGGCAGCCTTGGATACTCTGGCAACGACCGGCGACGTATTATAAGACATTGGATAGCAACTGCGGGTGACAATGATCGTCTGCTGCTGGCAAGCTTTTTGTTTTGTCGAACAAGTAACAACCAGCGCCGTCGGTGAGTGGCTGCTAACTGACGTCAAAGGCTTCAACAGCTGACTGACAGCAGGTAAAGTCTGTGTGCGCGATGACATGATCGGCTCTCCTGACTTATAAATGTCATTTTTGTACAACGTAGAGACTTCCGGTTTAATGTCATCCGTTTGATGGCAACACACTTTGGTGAGGTTAACATGACGGTCGTTTTGCTTCGACGGAGAGACTGTCATTGCAAGATTGGGATTGACCAGGTTCATGGCATCCACGTCACAATCCACATCTGCATTAGCACATTAGAAACACCATATCAACACACTGCCGATCTAATTGCCAAGCTTATAAAAAAAGTAACGACGTGATGATACTCATGATAGTAACAAAAATTCATGGAATCTACACTGTAAAGTAAATGATGTCACCATCTACAAGCAAAACCACTGGCAAAAAGATGCAATCTGCACTCTTCTGACTTTTTGTGATAAAGTTTGAAAGCCAAGGATTCGAAGTCAAAAATGTCAAAAAAATTCAGATTCCATTTCCCAAGAAGTCGAATGTAGCAAAAATCTCTTGCCAAATTCAATCACAACCTCTAAAAAGATAAAAAGATCTCTCATATAACACAAGCAGCAGCAGAACAAGTAGCTAACGCACAACTAGATTGACTCAGTCTAACAGCTGCTATGTAGACCAAAACATACTCTCATCGAGATCAGTCTTGACAACCGTAGCAGTAGACAGTGAATAGTCAACAGCAGCAGCCATGGAATAGCTGTGTTCAGAGCTGACAGGGACCGGCTGTGTGTCGGCCACGCCTGATGATGAAGCGCTGATGCCTGACAGCAACATGCACTCCTCCAGCAGACATCTACCGCTCGCAGTACGGGCGTGGCTGTCTTTCATCAGACAGTAGTCCAGCAAGTCTTGTGTACATCCACTGTACAGCTCACTACACATATCCTGCAATGACAAAAACAAAATTACTTTACGAAGTAAAACTTTGGCTTTAGACAAAAAAAATCTGGTCTTCTTTTTTATTTAAAATTCTTCTTTGGGGCTGAGTGCAAATTTCGATAAGTTGAAGGCTCTAGCACTTGAGTCGGGTGTGCATGGTCAGTGGTGTGCTTAGTTGAGACAGCATGACAGTGTCAGTACAGAACAGCGAACTGCTGCCTCTTCCAGGATTGAATGTGACATCCATTCACTGCACCCAGAGTGCAGAGGAGTTGTTAAACGTTAGCCAGTATACTCAATGAAGAACAGTTTAACACAGTTTATTAGCCTGATCGCCTAGGTGTACCACTACTCATGCGTACCATGGCTAGATAAACGTTAGTTATGTTCAACTATCCAAGGGGAATGTGGATAATGGTAAAAGGCAGATGTGCGGATCTGTGAATGTGGCAACGAGTAAGACAGATGTCGATGCTAAGGACATCCGCATTTTACCAATCGTACTCAGCCATGCCTCTGGACCAAAAAGCGGTGTATAGCCATGCATTAATTTGGGGCCTTTGGGAGCTGGATATTTAGGCACCATGTTCTGTGACTGGCACGTTATTAAAATTACTGTACTTTGCATATTGTTCTAGTTAAAATCATAAGTTGGCAAAATATGAAAGTTATCAAATCTGGTTTACAATAGTAACTTCTTGCTGCACTTAGTAGTCATCGTTGTCGTTATCCGTTGTTGTTTGTCATCGCATAATGTCATTGTAGGCCTATGTCGTCGTTGTGCATTGTCGCACGTCATATATGCACCCTGATTCTTTCTGAGACTTTGGCGCTTTATAAATCATTTACTTACTTACTTACTTACTTATATGTCGTCGTGCGTCGTCATCATCCGTCGTCTTCCCGCGTCATCGTCAACGTATTCATCGTATATCACCTCTGCACATCTTGTCACGCATTGTCGTTGACGTCAACGTCGCACTTCGTCGTGCGTTACTGCGCATTGTCATTGTTGTACCTTGCCGTTGTGCATTGTCGTCGTCAAGTGACAAAGCAGACCATTGTTTTCTGAGTAAATGCCTAGACTAATTCACGATCAGGAATTAGGCTATTGTCTAGCCCTATGCAGAGTGTGAACTGTGAAGAAATTCACAGTCCGCTGAGCAGTTTTAATTAATTACGAAGCGAATGATTGAAAAACTCAACAACTTTCATGACTGGTAATCTACTTGACAACTGTTATACGCACATCCGTCTCTTTCCCACACATCCGCACTTAGCATCCACAGATTTTATCCGCCGTTCACCCGTTGCCACATCCGCACATCCGCTTATTACCCATAGCCGGGGAATGTCAGCGACCACGCCTTCAATCACTGGCCGTCATCAACTGTCAGGTGACAGTAATACCGAAGCACCACACAGCTAAATAAACTAACTGATAACAATAACCATCTAGCATCGACCTAAGCAGTCAGCAGAGCTAAAATTAGTGGCATACATTACTGCCAGACAGAAAACATACGTTTTATCGTCTGTCGCACAGGCTGCACAAAATGTCAACCAACAAACGCAATACTCTTACATCATCCAACAGCGAATCCAAGAGCTGCGTATCTTCTTCCTTGGGCGAATTTGCGATATCGAATACCTCCATAAGATCAGAAATAAAGAATCGACAATCAAAGAAATACAACTATACACGAAATTTTGTCATTCAATAAAAACATATCCCCAAAAAATACTCACTACGCTAGAACTAATTTTTCTGATCAATATCACTGCGCGTTTACTACCAGCCAAAAGCCAAGTGGTGGGTCAATTTAAGAATTTTAATTTCGATATGACATCTTACAAGTTACAAGTTAGTTGGCTACCGGTAATACAGACAGTAAAGTACAGAAACAAGACACCGACGGTATTTATGTTTGTATATTAGTTAGAGTCGTGTTATGGTTTAATAGGTTGATAATCTACAGTTAATTATTTTGAGTTTATTTAGTTTTTAACCGTTTTATGCATTTTATTAAGTATATTTTATCTCATATCGTTATACAAAACATAAATTTAAACTAAAATAAAATAGTAATAAAAATGTCGTCCTTAAGAACACAGTTTTAAGTGAAGCAAAGCAAAGTAGTTGAGCTCTGTTGGCTTAACGCTGCAAATTTGCATTAAGGGACGCTTTAAAATTTTTATTAATATTAGTCTGATTTATCAAAATTAGAAAAAAATATTTTAAAACATTAAAATTAATTATAATAAAAAATTATAGTAAACAAGAACCATCAAATCAATCATGTTATTCGAAAATGTTTGGTAATTAGCGATAAAAACGAGTTTTGACAATTTGCCCATCACTATGATACGTTTTAGCAAAGACTTATTACCGTTCCATGACTAAAAAATTCTTGCGCACTGTTGAATGATGCATTTTTGCGCAATCTTTGATTTTATAGAGCAGTTTGAATATTACACTCAAAATTAAACAATATGTATTATTATTGCTTTCAGAGCTATTTGTGCGAATTTATAAAAGTCATGTAGAAAAATGCGTTAAAATAATGCCGCATTCGTTAAACTAACATGCATTCAACACGTAGCAGTGCGCCCATGGCCTATGTCTTTGGTGCAGAGGCGAACAGCTGAGCGACACGCCCATTCATTAGCAACTTAGCATTGAAGTGCTCGCTGGACGTGAGCTCCAGCACGCGGAGAGATGCCCAGAGTTCTTTTTGGTTCAAAGTTTTGTTCCAAATTTTTTTGGGATGATTGTGGCTTAATTTGCTCACAGTATTACACTCTTGTGCCTGTTCCTACCAAAATTGCGGTTATTTTCGTGTGTGCGCCCGAGATGCCCAGGCCCTGCATGCAAGGCTGCATTTTTACGCACGAAAGCAGCTACTGCTTTCAGCGCGTCTTAGCCATCAAAATTCTGTCCATCTGTCCGTTTGTCCGTCACACGGGTGGATCAGTCAAAAACGGTGCAAGCTAGAATCTTCAAATCTTCACCATCGGCTGCATGCCTGGAAGACTCTATAGTTTCAGGAACCGTAAAGCTTTTCGATAAATTCGAAGGGGGTCACCCCGAACGAGGGCGCTAAATGAGAGGGGTGGGTAAAATTTGTGATTTTTTGGCCAATAAGTCGCTGTACCTCAGTAACGGTGCGAGATAGGGCCTAGGTTACCGGTGCTATTAATCACTAATAGGAAGTCGTACACTGGCTCTGGATTGGCGCCGAATTCAATGACCTTGAATGACCTTGAACGCCAAAATAGGGGGTTTATGGATTTTTTGGCGATTTCAGGCTGCGAGACACATTTCAAGAGCGAATTGCGCCGAAACCAATTGAGATAGACATATGGACAAGCTGCATGCGTATGAAATTTTCAGCATTAAACGTAGATTTTGGCGATCTAAGTCTCGATTATCTAGGTTCAAGAAAACTTGCGCACGAGGGCATCAAAGAGCGGTACTCCCGTAAAAGTCGTTATTTTACTGTTCCAGTAACTGTTATAGGCTTTCGCGCGTTTCGTGAGCATTAGCTTAAATTCCTTGTTAGTATTGTGGCGAGTGTCGCCACTTAGGTCTATATGTTTTCCTTTTATTCTTTTTCAATTGTTTCATTGATAAAATTTGCGCTTTTAGTTGTGGCCAGTTTAGTCTGGCATGCCGACACTTTATACGCGCGAAAGCAGCTACTGCTTTCAGCGTCTTAGCCATCGCAATTCTGTCTCTGTCTGTCCGTCCGTCCGTCTGTCTGTCTGTCACACGGATGGATCAGTCAAAAAACGGTGCAAGCTAGGATTACCAAATCTTACCGTCGGCTGCCTGGAAGTATAGTTTCAAAAACCGTTCAGCTTTTCCATAAATTCGAAGGGAGTCACCCCGAACGAGGGTGCTAAATGAGAGGGGGTGGGCAAAATTTGCGATTTTGGGCCAATAAGTCGCTTTATCTCAGTAACGGTGTGAGATAAGGCCTAGGTTACTATTAATCACTAATAGGAAGTCGTACACTGGCTCTCGATTGGCGCCGAATTCAATGACCTTGAATGATCTTGAACGCCAAAATAGGGAGTTTATGGATTTTTTGGCGATTTCGGGCTGCGACACAAGTCTATATCGTTCACAAGATGGCGCCACACTACTATCGTTATGCGATCCAGATAGAGAATTTGCCACTCAACGAAGCGTCTGTACGCCCTACGACCCAGTGGTTGCCCAACAACCGACAACATTAGGGCGTCACGTTACAGTATTGCATCCGTCTCGATGCGTAGGCTTATTAGGCTATTTAGGCATGTTCAAGCATGTTCGGCAGGGCCCTGTTCCACTTCCAGCCGACCATAGTCCATGCTGAATATTTCTGTCACAAGCTCTTATGCCAGACTGGGCGAATTTTTAAAGGTTCGTAAGTATATAAAATGCATGTGTAGGGACTAGGGTATGATGACAGGGGACTCCTTACTGTTTTTGCAGATTCTCGAAGCAAAGTCCTTCAAGAAGCAGGCAGCGAAGATTCCGTGATAGGCCTAGGATTAGGATTATAGGGTGTTTGCACGATCCAGCAAACGTCCAGCATTAGCACGTGTATGGGGCCTATTTTGAACACATTTGCTGGAAGTTTGCTGGACGTTTGCTGGATCGTGTAAACACCCCATTACTCGATTTAACACAATCAGTAACAGGTGACAAACGGACAGACACGTGCTGTGCCGTACGTGTCTGCATAGCATGCTGACAAGCAATTTGAGCTATGCTCACGTGACGCGCGTAAGCGTCGATGCTGCCGTCTGGGGAATCAGTATACAACGTTCAAAAAATCATAGTGCGTTTTGAAGGGGTACTCAAATTTGACACCCACGTGTACGGAGGATTTCTGGAAATAAACGGGTTGAATTAAACAATTAAGCCCAATTTAAGTGAGACATTTTTATTTCTCTGCATGCGATGCATGGGCTGACATGTCCGTTCAAACGATCGAACGTGTGACCCTTCTTACGTACGTGGTCTTTAAGGCCAGAGTTGCCAGAATTCCTGACGGTTCTGTCACGCGTTAGCTTAATTTCTGTAATCCGTATATTAGTCGATAATTCTTGACATTCGTCTGGATATTTGTGAACAAAAAATCACATTATAGGGGTCTATATTTTCTCCGGGACATTTTTCTTGCAAAGTACGTAGGGGCCTACGTTCCGTTACTGTCCGTGCATAGAAGCCATGCAAACGGGTCGAGAGACCAAGTCTGAGAATGAATCGGGCCCCTGTTTCTCCCCTCCGAGCCGTCATCGGGATGGCATGGAATGGGCATTGGGCACGTACTGGTGTATTGTGACGTAGGCCTATGACGTCAGTGCCATGCGACAGACTGTTGCTGCTGCAGTTGCTGCTGCCTGGGCAGATGAGTACTGTTGACACGGAACTTAGGCCACTAGCATGCTGCCGGTGATATGCCTATAGGCCTGTATAGTTACGTTAGTCATAACTCGTTCACAGCCTATCAGGATTTCAGCTTCCGGGTAGGCCTACGTTCCTGTACACTGCACGCATCATCGTCGCGTCAGTGATGATTGAGTCGTTCACGTTTTTGTAGAACAGTTTGTTATGTTCAGTATAAGCGTACTCAGCTTTAGAACTGTGATTATCAGTATATCGGTTTTGCATGATCAGATTATTATATAGCCTATAGGATAAGAGTTTGATGATGTCATATCACTGACGACTGTCGTCGTCACTAACTCTGGCAGAGTGAAGCAGTTTAGTTTCATTGACACGAATGATATGAAGATCTCTGTAGGCCTAGTGTTGTGCTCGTCTATGCTGTGCAGAAGCAGAGCGGTCGTAGTTTATCTGTGTTTGCTCCACGTTCTGCTACCAACTCTCGCCGATTCAGTGCTGACGGTAGGCCTAATCGCTTAATCAGCGGCGTCGTTACTTCCAAAAAGTTGGACCGGAGTGGGGGGAGCCAAGAAGTTGCAATTATCCGACAGACAGATACAGATTGTCGACAGATCATGACACGGATGCTCACAAAATTTTGTCCCTAAATTTCCTGAGAAATGGGAGATTTCTACTTCCGTTTTTTTGTTTTTGTTTTTGTTTTTCTGGAAGAAAATTTTCCGACAGTCTAAAATCCAGGGGGTATAATTGCACCCTGCCCTCTGTCCTACAGGCCACGACGCCGCTGACGGTGACTGTTAAATTTAAATGTGCCAAGTCCGTTGCTGTCGCGCGCGTCACGTGAGCTTTGCTCAGATTACTTGTGTTGTATTGTACCTCTGTTGTTGGAATTTCGTTTAGATTATTTACGTAGAAATGCACAGTCTCAGAAATGTTTCAGCCTGCTGGTGTAATAGGCGACGTACAGCTCGCGACGGCTGCAATAGGCAATAACCGCGCAGACAGGCACGCAGACGGAGTCGAATCTACAGACACGTTGTCTGGCAATAAAGGTTGCTTATAATAATGTAGCTTGCAGGGTCCTGATCCAAGGAACGAGTGATAGCTTACCGGTTTTTATACAGATTGTTTGGTGCCTGTGTTTTGAAGGCAAATGAACACGGAAACGGGACGACTTCATACACAGCGCCGACTTCGCACGACGAACAGAAAACCACGCTTCCCGTGGCGGACACTGCACATACGACAGGTTACACTGTATTAATTTGGTAGGCTAGTCGTCATTGATCTTATTATTTCTTTATTATTTTTTTTATTATACACCGTGGGCCATAAAAACGTGGCACTGTACTTCTGTCCATATCTTTACCAATTATGAACCGATTTATAAATTTTTTTAACTCGCACACTGTGGACAATTCGCAATAATGTGATTATTATATATCCCACCACACTGTAAATGCGTCTCTACACTACGCACTATTATGCTAAACAGTACGGCGTATCTCAGAAATAGATTGCTACTGAGCACTAATAGGAAGTCGCATAAGCCCTTTCCTATGACGCGCGAATCATTTGCTGGCCTTCCGACACCCGCCTACTGTCGGCCCTCTCTTGAGACAGCTGGGCTTCATGTTGCATTCAAAGTTTAATATCGTTCTACTCAGCACACTAACGGTATGTGCTTGTTCAACGCCTAGAAATCGCATTGTTTTTTTCCCGGCAATTTCCAGTAGCGGTGCAATACTAGATTAGTGAATTGCTACAAAACATGGGCGGCGCCAGAGGGGGAGCAGGGGAGCAACTGCCCCCTTGTCCTTGCCCATGCCCTCACTGTCCCCAGGAGAAATTTTGATTGTGATTAAGTGCCCTGTGGTAACCATACACATGCTAAGATGTGACTTATTAGACATCATTTTTGCAAGGCAACACTGATATCTGTGATTTTTGCATTTCTAGCCTAAATATCAAATTGGAAATTTGCGGCTTCCACTGAATGTCGAAAAGCTGAAAATGTTTCAGCTTCATGGGGCTTCGCCCTCTGACCCCCTGACCAGGGGCTCTGCTCCTGGACCCCGCAATACGCTTTGTTGATGCACACAACTGAATAAGGTTGACATTAGGCCCGCACACAAAAAATATTGCCTCCTGTTCCCTGGCTCTTCACCTCGTTGCCTCTCTTCAGCTTCAGATTCCTAGCGCCGCCCATGATAAAGAATGGCTACAGATACACCACGACAACTGGAACAGGCACTGATATAGGGTGTGATGCGTCTCGTGACCATTAGGTCAAATTTCTTGTTTCTACATATTGTGTAATAATTTTATGTTGAAGCAGCAGTCATTTTGTCTATGAATTATCCGTTTGTTCACATGGGCGGCGCTAGGAATTTGAAGCTAGAGGGCAACGGGGGGCAAGGGCCAAAGCACAGGGCAATATTTTTTTGTGTGTGGGCCAAATGTCGACCCT
>Ga0209671_1009659_pt1 | contig 10116 bp, 5 predicted proteins | sample WorMetHERISLAND2_2_FD_187401 | JGI IMG/M metagenome (GOLD analysis project Ga0209671, IMG submission 187401) | Marine gutless worms symbiont microbial communities from Max Planck institute for Marine Microbiology, Germany - Olavius geniculatus... | ecosystem: Host-associated > Annelida >... | reverse complement strand
GACTCACGTTGGGCTTTGCCCCAAATTTCTAGTTTTTTTCTACTTTATTAATCCACCCAGAAACGATAGTTTTTGGGAGAGCTTATGTTTTGCTGGAATTTATTCCTTTTTTTCCTCGCGTAATCTCCGAGCTCCATCGGCCGATCGGCGCAAAATTTTGCACGATGCTCGGAGCTGCGTTCAATTTTATAATCACGGTCCAAAATTTTGTGGCAGCTTCCCCCAAAAAAATTTTAGAGACCAAAAACATGCAAAATTTGGCCAGATTTCGGTCGACTTCAAAGTTGGGCAACGAATGTCTCCGGAAGGGATGAAGATATTCAAAATCGGTGAGTTACTCATTCGACAGCAATTCCTCCCGTGTTTGGCGAAACAAGCCTGGTGAAGTTTGGTCCAGTAACCTTGGAGATCTCCATGTGGAATTGTACCCACCCAAGGCGCATTTTTCGGAAGACCATATTTCGGCCTCTAGGGGGTGCTGCACCACCAAATTTTTACATGCGCTAGAGAATGACCAAGTCTTACTAGCGCACCCCCCACCGCGGACAGTGGCCCCCCTTACAATTTTTTTTCAAAGGGAAGTCAAAAATGGGCTTAAAACGTAATAAAGGAGTGCTAATAACTTCGGAATTAAGGGGTGTAGCCCAACGAAACTTTGGCACTTGACGTGTCTCTAGGTTTGGGTGTTAATACAAGTATAACATTTGGGGGCACCGCCCCCCTTAAAATTTGGGAGAGCAAAAAACGTTCAAAAATCGGTGCAATTTACAACAACTTTCAAGTCTGAGCGCAAATGTGTCTGGAACCGATGAAGAAAGCGACAAAATATAAACGGCGTTGACGAGAACGATCTTTTCGGCGTTGAACAAAAAAAATTTGGTGAACTTCGGTCCACCACGAACAAATTTATAAGCGCTCATGTTGACCTACCCTAAGTCAACAATGCGTGTTCGGCGTATGCCAATGCATTTGAGTTAAGGCCACGTGACTTTGTTGCCGAGGAAATTTCACACCCTCCCTAATTCCCCCCAATAGGACTTGAGGTGCCGGGCAGACTCACGTTGGGCTTTGACCCAAATTTCTAGTTTTTACTTGTATCATCCCATATTTTCCACTTCTTCTCCGAAGCCACTAAAAAGAACCGAGGCCAAATTTCAGCGAGATGCATTGGAGGGTTTTCGAGAGAGAGGCATTTAACCACATTTATAATCAACGACTCAGCAAATCAGCAGCCACGGAAGAAGACACCCCAATCAAACTTACAGTGTCAGGCGGCCTCATGTTGCTCCCTGCCTCAAATTTCTAGTTAGTGTCTGTTTAAACGGGAGTTTATTTCATGCTTGTGGATATTTCACAGCACACTATGTCTGAGAATAAACAGTCAGCATTTTACCGTATGACGTCGTAGTTGTCGACAAGACACAGAAACTTGGCAGGAAAAGCGCAGGCATAGGCAACGAATGCTGCAAGTTCACCTTCTATAGCTTCACTTGCGTGTACACCTGATATACAGCCGGAATACTTTAAATTGTAAATAAGAACCAGAAGTAAAATTTTTTAAAAGTAATACAGAATAATGATAACATCATTAAAAAATAAAAAACTAGATGGTCATTTACGATTATGCCTCCGCCAACATACTTGACACCACTGTGACCTTGATCCTTGAATTTCGGACCCCAAAATTTGACGCATTCATCCTTGCCCCAAAGTCCGTCAGTCGTAAAAGTTTGGCCAAATTACATAAAAAAAATACACAAGACATCTTGCTAACGATGTTTGTTTGGGACTCGTGCACGCACGCACTGACGGACGCATAAACACTCTGCATAACATAATGCCTCTGACCACTATGTTGGCGGAGAAATAATGACATAGAAATAATTCGAGCAGAGACCCTTTCAATAGCCAAAAATGAGAAAATATGAAAAAATACTGCTACATGCCACTGCACTTGATAGACTTCAGAACTACTCATAACTACAGTTGCTATTAAAATTTGAGTATTTTAAGTTTTTTTAACATTGCAGAAACGAAGCGATCACTTACCAAGGACACTTGCAACCCTCTGAAGCCAGTCCATACAAACATCTGCCAACTTTGACAACTTTGACCCATCACTACTCAACAAAACCTGCAAAAAGCCCAGCACCACGACCAAGTCCATAAAGCCAATCATAAGTTCACTTTTTGCATCATAACTTAGACTCTATTGCGCAAGTGATCCATTTGTTAGCAGTGCAGGTCTTTGCTTTTATTATTCCTCTTGACCGACGACCAATCTCCCTTTGTGCAAGAGCCTGCCTGGAAGAACTTCAAACAGCTATATCTCAGCAACAAATCATCTGATGCACTTCCGGTTTGGTTCTAGGGTGAAGTAATCGGGAACGGTCAATTTAACAGTGCCATTTATAATTATGCCCAACTGACCCACATCACCATGGCAATGAAATTTGAGACAAAATGGGCTATTACTTAGCTTCTGTGAGATATCTCCGAGATCTTCGCGTCTATAAGGGGGTTTTTGAGAATTGTTCATCGAATGCTGTCAACCAAATTTCACCGCAAATGACCCTCGTTGCCACGGCAATAAAATTTGGGACAAAATGTGCTATAACTCGGCTATATAAGAGCTAAGTTTTTTCTACAACTGTCATTCAAAAAATATATAAAAAGCTAGGAATATATCTCAGAGCTAAAATGTGGCAGGCAGCTATAGCTACAAAAAGCAGGCCTGCACTGCTGTTTCACTGCTATTTCACAATCATTATAAAAAACAAGCAATGATAAAGACGTAAGACAAAAACAGTCAACCTCAAAACAATTTAACTTGCCAACTTGTTTGAAATATCATTCCCGTCAAAATGACATTAGGTTTTATCATTTTAGCATTTTGACATTGATGTTAGGCCTATTGTTTTCATTCTGCATGTTTTGTCAGGTGCCCCTGTTTTTATCTTAGATTCTTAGGATATTTTCTTTGGCGCCATACAAATTGTGCTATTATTATTACTATTAACTGCTGCTCTGTCTCTTTGGTTCATTGGTGCAGTGCACGCTATCAGTTGGGGCCAGGTTTAATCCCAAGCTATGCTGAAAAAAATTGTTTCAAGATTATTGGCATGCAGGCTTTGAGATTAATTTCTCCGAGAGGAAAAAGCATAGACAGTCTCCTCTAACATCTATGACCATTACAGCCTCCGAAGCTATGACACTAAGGTGCTTTAGAAATCCAAACATTTATTTGATTTACACATTAAATTTGAACCATGTTCAACTTGTGACTCTTGTGACCTCTGATTGTGCCAATTTTACAAACATTGTGTAGGTTTTACAAATTTTAAGTACCGTACGATAATGACCTGGTTTTGTACATCAGTGATGGCATTGAAAGAGCTGATGAATGAATGTGCCTGAGTACCGCTCACTGGGATGTTGAACAGTTTACCAGCCAACACATTGCTCGTACTGTCAAACCCTACACAATACACACACACGCTAGTACACTGACTAAGACAAGCCAACACGTTGTCGTGTGATAAAACCCTACAATATAGCCAGGTACAAATCATTAACAGGCACACTGCGCGATGAACTGGCCCCGTATCCGTGGTCTCGCAGTGTAAACTGGTGTCTAACTGAGGGCTAAGAAAATAGAGATCAGCGTTGCCCAATGGACCTTAAAGCTCGAAAAGGACTTCACTTTACAATTAGTCGACTAATACAATGACTTGAATAAGTCAACACAGTTCCTGTATGGTGTACAGACTACTGGCACACTGACTGGAACAAGCCAACATGTTGTCACGCCAACATACCCTACAACACTGCCATGTACAACTAGTCTACTAGTTAGTACGTCGTTCACTTGAACAAGCCAACACATTGCTCCTACTAGTGATGATTCGATATATCGAAAATATTGATATATCGTTTTCGACATCAATATATCGTATCGTATCGTCGGAAAAAATATTGAATTTTTTGATACATCGCAATATCTTTTATATATCACGATATTTTCGACATATCGCGATATTTTATGCCAGAAGTTTATGTTTTTATTACTGCATTACCAAAACAATGGGAGTAAACAAAGAAAATGACAAACTAACCAAAACAAACTAACTATAGTGTTGTAATTTAACGACACTTACGACAGTCTCTAGTTAATTTTTAAGTTCACTGACACATTTTAGTATCTACTAAAGACGTTAGATATCATAAAATATCCAACATCTTTGGTATCTACGTAAAGCATACTGCCTTGCTAAACGTAAACGTCCTGTTCTTATCGATATCGCGATATTTTAAAAATATCATATCGATATCGTATCGAAATTGAAATCCTGATATCAAATCATCACTAGCTCCTACTGTCGAACCGTATATAACAGTCACCAGGCAGACATGCATATACAAATACTCCAGATAACCAAGGAAATACAGTGACAGTGTTCCAATAACAAGGTCCATAAAAAACAAAAGAATGCAACAGAGCAGACAGAAAAAGCCTTTAATATAAAAATAAATAAATAAAAACTGCTACGTTATGCAGAATTTCTACCTAGAGTTTCACCAAAACTCTGAAAGCAAACAAGAACTGCACCAATTTTTTTCAAATGTCCAGTAAAAATTTTACGGACAGAAGCTTTTTAGAGATGGATGGCAAACAGAAACTCAGGACTCAGGAGAAATTTCTTTATGCCTTACCGCCGATGTAGCAGTATCTTGAAGCTGACAAGCCGCCGTCAGGCCCTTGAGCACGCCTCAAGCCAAATTCCAACAGCTTCATGCTGTGACCAGCGGCCAGACGAAAACGAGCCGCGTTCGTAGCAACCAGGCTACACAGCATCACAACGAACATCAGCCAGGCTGCGTTCACATAAACACGAGTACGAGATCGGCACTGTATGGGTTCCTGTATACGAATTCCGGCAAACATGAGTTTGCATGTATTTCAATGGCGACCGTTCATATATATAGGAGTACAGGTTACATGTAAATTTCACTCGTACGAGTAGTTTGTGTGCAGGTCGTGTTTTTATCCAACTCGTAGAAAATAAACTACTTGTAAATAGCACTAATATAATTTATAAAAACTGTGGCGCATATTTGATGTCAGAACTGACGTCATCGTAAAATTGTTCATTGTTAGAGATGTGCGGTTTGTAAAAATAGTAACTTTTTAGTAGAATATTGTTGTTTTAATGGCGAAGCATTTCTTCAATTTGATTTTATTCAACATGGCCGACATGCGTCGAGTTATGTGCTTGTACAAGTGACCATGAACGCTCCACTCGTACAAGTGAAGCTTCTACTGGCTGCAAACGGAAACCTGGACTCATGTCTGTGTGAACGTAGCCTCATACAGTGATATTGTCAGCTTTTGTAGCCACATACACAGCATCGTACCAGACATATTTTCTGAAGTAATACTGGCAGTTGAAACATGACAGAAACAGATTACTGCTTAACGTTCCACATCTGTCTAATTTTGGTTTAACTGACAATCTTTTCTGGAGTTACTTAATAAGTCAAACAACATGCAACAAAAAACGCTTAAGACGGCCCAAACTGGTCTTTTCACATCCTTCTGGTGAGGCTACTACCTAATAAACTAAACACACAGAAATACAACATAAGTGTTAATGGTGATAATATTACTGAATCCAATATCACTAACACTGCTACATCTCCATCCTGTCTCAAATTACAGCTTGTGATAGTAACCAAAAACAGACAATGAAAAAAACAAGAGAATTCAAAACTACCAGCACACTAAATTTATTCCTCCAGGTTGTATGTCAAATGTGCACTGTTGGAAATCCTGTTAGAAATTCCTGAATTCCAATCACCACCAGATTGCAATTGAAATCTAATCACAACCAGTCCTTGGCAAAGCCCCATCGCTTTACAAAATTCCACCAAAAATCCACTAATAAATATTTCTGGTAATCCCGTAAACAAACAACAAAACCCAAATATAGCACAAATTTAGTAACAAGAGTAAACAAGTAATAATAATCACGATGCATAATTGACAAGATTGAGCAGAGTGGTTTCAAGCAGCTGAACGATGGCCAGCGGTCCTTCAATTCTCATCAGAGGCACTTTAGGAAACACAACCATTCCTTCGTCCACTGCGTACACCACGACACTGTCTGTTGATATATTGCTCAAATAGTCATAGAATTCTTCCTCCGTTGATGCAGGCAATATCGTCCGCAGATATTGTATGTCTAACCAACCAAACATACCCGATACAGAAAATAAATCCCAAATTTTTAAAACTACTATGGGGGCAAGTTTTCCATGCTAGATAACAATCTCAAATTTCTAATATCCCCTGCATTTTTATTCTCCCAAACTGCCTAGTCTTTTTCTTTTCCCTCCTCAGTCTGTATCTTCTAAACCTAGCCAGATGGTCTGGACAATGCTATAAGCTCCCCAGTGGGTCCAAATAGTTTCCAGTGCATTGTAGACAAAAAAATGACATCTCCCGTGACAATTTTGTTCCAGCATTTTTTGTGTAATTATGAGGCATGAGGAAAAACGATCACTGGTGCATAAAAGCTTCTAAGAATGATGCAAAACACACTATAGTTTTAATGCAGGGTAAAATTTTGTCCAATTGTACTATTACGGTAATGACCACTCAGTACTTACAGCTATTATTAAATCACTATTTTACTTCTTTGTGTGCTTCAACAAAATTCTTGACTCAGTCATTTTAGAAATCATATCAGCTTCTTTGATCACTCTATCAGACCTGCCTTGTACGAAGTTACAAACAAGATGCCCAGCTGTTGCTAGAGTGGGCCAACTGTACCACATATATTGGAAAGCCGATCGTGAAAATGAAGCGATTTTCCAGAGTGACTGCAGTCCCATACACACTATAATGATGTTGCTGTATCAAACAATACAATCAGTGCTAAGATACGACACGGTATTTCGCGAATTCAGAGCACATGGGTAATGCCTTCAGGCATCAACTTTGCACTAAAATTGTGACCAAACTGTGGCAGATAAAGACATGACTATAAGAGCTCAACATTGCCACATCCAATGACACGATCACCGACCCCAGTGATGTACAATTTAGCCACAATACATGCACTACAGACAGAGAAGAGAGAGACAGACGCACTGCACCCAAGACTCAACCTAACGATGTGCCAAAAACTAAAGAAAAGCACCAGCATGTGAATAGCGAAAGTTGCGGAGAAATTTCAGGCACTCTTCGAGTCCAGCAAATATTGTGAATTCGCCATTAAACGGATTCTTTCGGAAGAATAAATCAAACACAGCCATGTCGGTGCACTTGTTGCTCTTCCAGTATGCGTAAGCCATCGTGATTTGATAGAAATCTAACACAAAACACAGCAACTGTTGCAGAAATGCACAAATTACCTTTTAAAATGAATTCATTACCAAATGGCACTCGGTACATTCAATCAACAACATCCCATGCAATTTGATGCCCAAGCGGGATCACACAAATAAATGCATTATAAATGGAATGTTGTGCACAGATTCGGCCACTGGCTGACATTGTGCACTTTAAATATGCACTTACTTACTTACTTACTTAATTACAATTACCATTATTAGTTTTAACTAAAATTAACATTACTTAATTTTTTTTAAATGACTATTTGAAAATTATAATCGATACCAGCTCTAGTTCTGTCATATTCTTTCACTAGTGCACTTGCAGTTTCACCATCAATGAATAGCCGGAAGCAGGCCAAAGGCCTCTGTTTCAGTCCAACGTAGATACTTTAACGCAAATATCAACAAAAAACTAAACTAATACTGTTTTTACACTGACTTCTGGTACTAGATGATGAATGTGTAATTATAATACAAATTAAAACTATGCCAAAGCAAATCTAAACATCTCTTGAAACTAGTAATTCACTACATTCTGATACAACATCATCAGGTAATGAGTTCCATAGCATAACTAGTCTATTTACAAAAAAAGTGTTTATGGAGATCATATTTACACAACTGGGCAACAGTTTATATCTATGTCCCCTGGTTTGATGAAGATGATAATGTCGTTGGTCTCATCAACAAAGTTAATCATAGCTGGGCATGGTTTGTACTTGGATGAGTGACCAGCTGTTGGCAGGTAGGTAATCAATCTCGGCATATAACCATTAACCAGCCAACCAGGTCAACTTAATGTACACTGACTTAGATTGCGTGGCTGGAATAGAAACCCAGCTTCTGAGACAAAGCTCTCAGGGTAGACTCACCAAGTACCAGTAAAAGCTGGGGAAAAAATAGGCACACCGCACGCTGCACTAGCATCCATGGTTTCGCAGTGCAAACTGGTGTCTGACTGAGGGCTAAGGAAACGGGCGATCATATATTATGGTTCGTGAAACACTTTGTGTACCATTCTTCTACTTTTGCTACACTGTAAAATGGCAGCCTGCCAATTGTTTAACAAAAAACATTTGACTTTTGATTTGCAGACTTTCATCCAGTCCAACTTGTTTTTGTCACAAACCCGTATACTGTCACACATGTGGCTACAAATACAAACTTTACAAATGCCACAATAATGTCTGCGTGCGATCTACATTCTTCACTCAGCGTGTCATGCAAAAAGTTTTAACCAATACTCTTGGTACACCATGTCTTGTACAGCTTGCAAAAGTGGCCCCGTGTATTAGAGTACGAATTAAATAAAAAAAAGACTATCAACATCAATGTCTATCAATGCCAAAAAGCTGGATGTTACCTGGTATCATATTGCCATCTTTGTCAGTGTACAATTTGTTGGAAAGTAATTTGTAAGTAAAAGTAAGATCATATCTAAGACGCCGTAGTTCCAGACTGTCAAGACCGGTGGCCAAGAGACGTTCCTATACGTACAATTAGCCATACCAGGGAGCCATTTGGTAAATTTTAGTTCATTATCATGCTTTAAACGAAGTGTCAAGTGTCTAAATTTTGACGGTCTTAGGTTTTAGACTTTAATGTCATTTTAATGTGTTATCGTATTTCAGTTATGATTGTTCACTTACTTTAGTTTGGCAGTTTAGTTAGATTTCCTTAATTTGTTATCCTTACTGTGTCCCTTATCCGTGGGCCACTGTTAGTGCACTATGTGCCTTGTGTGTCCGGTTCTGCTGTCACATGTTATACGGTGATATGTCTTGCTTTATTATGAACAAATAAATGGAGATGGAGAATATTATCCTGACAGAATCGACTAAATATCGTTTGCACTTAATGACCTCTACGGTGACAGAGGATACAAGAGATAGGTAACGATCAAATAGAGCAGTCATTCTACAGAACTTCGTATTTAACGATGTAATATCTGCTTGACAATTGCATGACAGCTTTTTTGCATAAAATGTTCTTAATCAAGCCAAAAGAGAACAGATACTAACCGGTTAGCAGGGGTTGAATTACACCATTTTGATCAAGACCCGATTCAAGCTTGTTGTTGGATCCGAAGTGATTTATGTCGTTACAATTCATTTTTTGTGGCTGACAGACGCCTTCACCACGATTATAAAATCACAACTGAAAGCGAAAACATATCTAGTCAATTTCCCATTCTTTTCGATGTTTTTACCACGCCTTCCCCCGAATAGACTTCACCTTTGACCTTTGCTGGGTTGACGTGACGTAACGTAAGAAAATACTATTCTAATGGCATCGCACGTTTGGCACAAAAATTCCTGATACAATTTAATCACTAGTTCTCTACATTCTTGTGAGTTGGTGCGAAAATGACGTTCTTTTATAGGGGACAGGCGCAACTCCCCATCTCACCTCTTGAACTTTAGCCTGCCGGAAAATTTTCTTCTTGTCGGAATTTTTTATCAGAAAATAGAGAAAAATTTGGGGCTGAAATTTGACCGACAGATTAGTTCACAGCCGAGAAACAGGCAAACAGCTGGAATGAAGCTTCTGGCACCGTCTTTTTTGCCCCAGTCACAATTTCACAGTATTTATGGGTAGAGTGGCGCCATCTATCGGGTCGTGACTAGGGCTGCCGCGGGTACCCGGGTACCCGTCGGGTACCCGGGTAATAAACTACCCGGGTAATTTTTTACTACCCGGGTACCCGCATAGACTATT
>Ga0209671_1009655_pt1 | contig 10117 bp, 10 predicted proteins | sample WorMetHERISLAND2_2_FD_187401 | JGI IMG/M metagenome (GOLD analysis project Ga0209671, IMG submission 187401) | Marine gutless worms symbiont microbial communities from Max Planck institute for Marine Microbiology, Germany - Olavius geniculatus... | ecosystem: Host-associated > Annelida >... | reverse complement strand
GTACTGGCTCTCGATTGGCGCCGAATTCAATGATCTTGAATGACCTTGAACGCCAAAATAGAGGGTTTATGGATTTTTTGGCGATTTCGGGCTGCGACCCAAGTCTATATCATTCACAAGGTGGCGCCACGGAACTATCGTTATGCGATCCAGATAGAGAATTTGGTATTTGTATATTAACTTAGCGTGAACATCCCAATTTTTAGCTAAACTACTGAACCGGAACTGCTATAGGCTTTCGCGCGTCTCGTGAGCATTAGCTCAAATTTTTGGTTTCAGTTGGAGAAGTTCGGACTGTAGGGACAGTATAATATGATAAATTCTATTCACCAAAATTAATGCTAGTAAAAATATACTTTAAAAACTTACAATAATAATCACAATACAATTTACATGTAGGTCCTATTCGCTTAACCAAAACAGTATTGCAACATAGCATATGTACAAAAAAATACAAATTACAGATACAGTTATTTCATCACATTGCTGACCAAAAAAACCAGAAGCAGAAGTTTTGCAACGAGATGCGAGCCTATACAATGCGGCAAAGTGCGACTGCGGGCGAGGCTTTGACACGGACCCCGCTGGAACTGCTTTTACAACGCTCCCCCAAAGTCCAGACCCCTAGCGTGGATGGTGGAGGGGAAGAAAGCAAGGACAAGAATTGGGAAGAAAGTAAAGGGGATGGAAAAAAGAGAAGCAAGGAGCGAGGGGAAGGGGAGGGGTTTTAGTTTTATTTCACTCGTGCACAGTTGAAACCGGGCCGCTGATTGGCTAAGGCCGGCTCTGAATAAAGTTCACTTCGAGTCATCACAACCAGTTAACGCGAAAACCCTTAGTTACTATATTGCAGCTTTACTTACGAACATCGTTCGGGACAATCGCAGGAGATCTCGCCACGAAGAAACTGCTGAAAGACGCTGTAGCGACAGTCGTCTACAACACACGTGCACGACGAATTAAACTGAAAAATATTTCTCGTACAAAGCAAACTTCGATGGCAAATGAGGTTCATCGCCATGTCACAGCTCTGCGATTTACATAAACGGCGTTCACCGCCGTTTCCTGGTTTTGAAATGGCAGTGATACAGAAAAAGAGTGTAAGTTGATTTTTTACACCTGAACGCCGAGGAATTAAGGAAATTTGCCACGGTGAACGGCGGAATTTGGCAAATGGCAAAGGGTGTCGCAAAAAGACTGTGGTCCCTATTTATTAAGCTGCACATAGCAGCCTGTGCTAGTTCGATCACCTTGCGTAATGTTGCTGGCTGAGCAGACAGGAACGTTGACGTAGTTGAAGGCAGCAGCGTTGGACGGCGGGAAATAGGCGTCCGTGCACTGACAATGGCCGATCACGCTGCGCTGGTAACATGTCTTCTCGCATGCCTGCAAAACCCACCCGTCAACAAACCATCGTTGGCTTTGTGTTGTGTAGATCAAACCACAGACTGGAGTGGGTATGTAAGTACGCAGTACGAATTTATCCAACTCCAGACAGTGCTTTAACATAATTATTCCACGCTCGGTCGTTTAACCTACACTGCCTTTTGTTTGATCACGAATGATTGCACCCGCGTATAACGTATGAACACAATACGACTGCAAGCAGTTATTGGTACACTGGACTTTGACGGGTGTGTTGCGAAATTTGGTACAGTTATGGTCCTCACAGGATGGGTTGCAAACGAAATACAGTTTCCACCTTCTAATAGGCAAAAAATACACCATGCAACTTACTTCATTGAAGGTCTCATTCGAGACAATTAGACAAAGTCACAAAGCTGTTGTGATTGAATACTAGCAAAACATTGCCGCTAATTAAAAGATTGAAACTGTATTGTCCCTATTTATGCGGTCGTCTTATAAGCCGCATTACGCGTGCTGCCCGTCCGTTCGTCTGTTTGTCTGTTCGTCAGTTGCGTAATACGGCTTATTAGGGCACCTGCATGTTAACGCATTTAAACGTATTTGCTGTTTACTTACACTACAGTAGGCAGATCACCCATCGGCCGGTCGGCCGGCTCAGGAGCGTCGAGCAGCTTAAGCGCAGACTGCAAACTACATAACTAGCATTTCTAGGAACTTTTGCAGCATCACGCGTTATGGCAAGGCGTCGACATCTTTGCTTTGTAAACACCGTTTCGCGACTTAAAAAAACTATGATAACTTTTGTAAAAAAACATGTTTTTACACATACCACATCAAGCATATGCACATTTTTAACGTTCATAATGTACACAGAATAATGTAGTCTAATGCCAATCCTAATTAAAACGGTCTGAATTTACCCGTGCAGTGTAGTTGACAGCATACAGCTCAGCATACGCATTTCTTTTAATGTCGGCAACATTTAAGTTCTGACAACTGCCGTATGGCGCCGGCTGCCGCTCCACCGTTTTCTACAGTACAGCATGTAGCCACAATAGCTAGTAATTAAGAGTAACATCCGAGAACCAAAAACAAAAAAAAATCAAAACAAACCAATTACGAGTAGTACTAAAAATACGGGAAGGGTTGTAAAATCTATGAAAGCAGTTCAGTGGATTCCTAATGTAGACTACCGGGTACAGTCTCTCGGGTCAGCAATGATGAATGTCAAATTGTGGCAATGAAGATGGCGAAGTGGCATGGACCTGCGAGCTAGAATTTCGTGCCGTTGAACATTCGGAAGTACTATGTGCGGAAATGGTTTTTGGTGTTCTCAATCCTTCCCATTCCCATTAGGCCGAAAGTTATTTACATTCCCGAGATTGATGTACCGAGACGATGCCTGTCAAAACTATTCACATTTTCACATCAGGCCTATTCCCAAAAACGCATTCTATTGTTTCTTCTGTCACTCTTATTTTTGCCAGAAGCAATTTTCTACACTTATAATGATATTAAATTTTGCATTAGACGCAACGTTTAACATTTACACACGCAGTGTTACGTAAATTGCAGTCAAGTCAGCAACTGAAACGCATAAGAAATCGCAACAGTTCAGTTCAAATCTCGCGAGCATCAAAAACTTGAAAAAACAAGCATTTAGCTCAGATGACTGTCGCGCTTTGCGCATGTCGTGATGGTTATTGCGACTTACCGTGTAGCCACAATACCGCACGATTGGCACACCATAGTGCGTTTAAGGTTATCCAAGGTCATTGATTTTTATGTCATTTGAAAGCCAGTATTCGACTTTTTACTAGTGATCAATAGCAACCTTGGCCCTATCTTGCACCGTTTAGCTACAATACACCCGTTACAAAGGAAAACAGACGACGACGTACGACAACCGTGTAAGGCGCCTACAGCATTGCTGTCATCTGGCGCGCTTTGACTCGAGCCGGCGTTCCCAGCATGAGGAACCACACGGGCTGGTCTGTGACGACAGCCTGACGGTTTGACATTGCTGCCATGGAACTTTGGGCGCAGCGCCACTTAGGACGTCACAGTGGTCGACACTCTGGGAAACGCTTATCTGCAGCAGAGTGCCATCACCAGTGCCGGTGCCGCTGAGACTGCAGCTGTCAAAAAAGAACAAGTACAGCTCACTCAGCGGCACCCACGACTTTTTTCGAGTGGCACTGAAAACAATTGGACCCATTAGTGTCAGCATCCAGGAGCTCTTGGCACAAATCGAAAGGCGTTTGACCGAGGAGAGGACGGCCCCCCGTGAAACGACGTTCTTTTTCCAGCGCTTGTCGGTCACCGTCCAACGCTTTAACGCGACATGCCTAGCTGACACGTTCGCAATTTCCGAGCCCGCATCGTAACCATTCCGGTCATAATTTCTGTATTTTGATATTTCAGCTCTCGGGAATTGAGTACTGGGCATATAATGAATGAATAAATAAATAAGTATTTTTTTCACAGCCCAGGAAGTAACATGAATCCCCACATTATCGCACGTACGCCGCTGCACTCACGGCTGTGCCGTGCGACAATCGACCGACCAGAATTGGCCACAGATGGGACAGAACGGCAACATCTGTTGATCTCGCTGAGTTTAATGACTGGCTTAGCGCCAAGCGCGCGACAGTCAAAAATTCACCTAATGCTGTTAGACTATTTAAATCACGCGCGGCGCTGCATGGCCATTGCGATCATAGCTACGGCACAATTTTTGCGTTATGCCTATATCGCCCATTAATGGTTTTGGCCATAGCGCCCTTTTTGCACTGCCACGCATGGCCATAATGATTGATGCCGTCGCGCCTGCTTCATCTCGGTCGTGGACTGGGAATTAATATTATTAGTTGTTCTGTCGGCCATTCACTAGAATCAATCAATCAATGAACATTTCACAGAGACGGAGCTATGGGGTAAGGTACAATGGTGCATAGTTGGATAGCAGTAAGCCGACACAGACACAGAGAACGGAATATCGACAGCAACTGCTATGACGTCATTTCCTCTTACAGGACCACCCAGACACGGAACGAGCGGCAACCGGAAAAGCCTCGCTATACAGGCTGCTGAAAGACTGACAGGACGAGTCGTGCCAGCAGACGGCTGGTGTCAACAACGCATAGTGTCTGATGATCGATATCCTTCAGCAGCATGTCATCTAACATAATGCATAATCTGACATAGGTTTCAAGACTGACTCAAAACATAAGCCACCACTGCACGCCATTTGTCACGACTTTCTCGAATATAACTGTAATTATCTCCCCGGTGAATTCAGCAACATTAATCATTAGCAAAGTAGTTATTAAACATCTCATCGTCAGCGTACGATTGCTAATATTGACAGGGTAGTCGCCGCCGTAGTGAAGCCGCTGCTGTCTCACCTGCGCGATGGCGATTGACGTGGCGAAGCCAGGACTGACGAGCGTTCCGTCATCCTCGGGAAAAGGCATCTGACGCTGCGGCTGAATGACGACCACGACGCCGGCCGTGTCACCGGCTTCTGTCACGTACTCCTCCTGCTGAATATTCATCGTCATCGCCAGACCTGCATAACAACATAATACTTCTATTCTGCGCGTTTCGTAGTGCCATCGCTTTTGACGTGCCACGCGTCGCACCTTTTGATGCACGTTTATTCATGGCGTCCGACGCATGGCTGTATTCTCGAACTATCAACAGTAGCGAGTTTTCGCCGTTCGCGATGCAGCTACATTTTTTGTACCGCGCGCTTCGTCATGCCATCTCGTTTAGTAGTGCCGAGTTCTTTTCTGCAATGTATTGTTTTTTATACTTTGTTCGTTTGTGTGCAAATAAAATACGATGACGATGATGAGTCGCCTATAAAACAAAGTTAGATTATTAAAATGTAGTTAAGGACAACTTGTAGACTAATTAATAACATGCAAGTTTTTATTACATTTACTCTACATATTGAAACACTTTCCGAAAACGAATTATTTCTGCTGCAAAAGTCATCAGAATGGGGCCTGTATTATTCAACTAAACTTTCTCTAAAATAGAATTTGATTTTGGCGTAATTTAATTTACGCAGAGCAAACACGAGCTTCAACAATATGTCAAGTGTTTCCAGTATACCAACCATGACGTCTGCCGCTTTTTGTGGAATATTTGAGTTGAGTGCCGGAGTTCCAGCCAGAGTTGAAGACAAAACAGTTGCCGTGTATCGGATTGTAAAAAGTCGAGAAATCGCTACAACAAAGCCACGCTATATATAAATGCATTGCAACGACTATGTGACAAAAACAGAAATTTGACAAAAATTACGCTTCAGGAAGAAGGATCGTTAAATAGTAGGCTAAACGAATCTATGACCGGTGTTTTGTCACGTAACATGTAAATGTCATACTCTAAAGATTGCGACCAACAGCACAAGAGTGGCTGTAGCAAATAAGATACACTGCTGTCATAGACTATTTTTGCTATAATTACATCAGAAAGTTGCCACTTGCACGAATTAGCTCAAATCTGCTAATTGTATTCTAATTGCCAGCAGAATGTGTAACTTACGTCAAACTGATTTTAGGCATCGATTTATGTCGGGCCTATTCAATAATAGGATGTTTACACGATCGAGCAAACATCGAACAAATGTATTCAAAATACACGTGCTAATTGCTCGACGTCTGCTCGACACTTGCTCGACGTTTGTTCAATCGTGTAAACACCCTATAACAGTTGAGACAATAGGATTACAACCAAGACGTGTTATACACACGTGTCCATGCTGCAAGGAGTTCGATCGTACGTGCATTCAAGGATGAAGTCTGCTGGAGTGAAACCGAAAGCCGTCTTCTCAGTGACCGGTAGCGCCGCCAATGTCTCCGTCAGCTGTTCCTTCGCCGCAAACTCTGCAGTCACCGCCAGTCGCTCAGCGAACTTGCTGCCTTCCAGTTGCGCTGGAGGCTCAAAGTTCGGCTCGGTCGGTCGACTGAAAGGTGTCGGTGATGGCGGCGGCTGATTGGCACAGCGAGCCGCGTCACCCAATGACTCATCGCCACACACCGTGCACGATGACGTCACAGGCGATGACGTCACGTCGTAGCAGCAGCGGCAGCAGCAGTGTACCGGCGGCTCAGGTGCCTGAGTGCTCGTACTTAGTTCTGCTAACGTCGTCGTTTGATACGCCGTCGTACTGGTTACAGCATTCGTAGTGCTCGTCGGTGCTTCCGTTGTCGTAGTCGGTTCAGCTGTCGTCGTTGTCTCAGCGGTAGTCGTTGCATCAGTCGTCGTTGTCGGATGCGTCGTGGTCTGCACTGTTGTCGCTACAATGCATGTACTTCCCACTGTGATGGTAATAACAGCAACATCGTTAAGACCGCTAGTGTGCGATATTTCCAGAGCTGGGCAGTAATGAAATTACATGTAATTCAATTAAAAATGACAATAATTGTAATTGTAATTAAATTACGTTTTATTTTGATGTAGTTTGTAAGTTATAATTTAACTACATAATACGCAAGTTGGTAATTTGTAATTTCAAATTACATTATGGTTATAAATTAGGCCAACTTCTGGAATGGCATTGCTCGTCATGCATGAATGTTGTCAGTCTATATACACTGTGTCTCAAAAAAACATCCGGAACATTTTTGATTGTAACTTGAAGAAAGATTATTAGATTATTAGATATTAAACTCCGCTTATTTTTAAGTCGACTATGTTATACCGCTTTATTGCAAAACCGTAGTTCTCCAGAAGTGAACATACGCAATTTAATAAAAACTGTCAACCGTGGATATCCCCGGTTGACAGTATATCCCCAGCTGATCAAACTGAGTGTATTCATACCAATTTCCTTAGTTGGCACGGTATACAGACGCTATGCAAAAAAGAAAACAAAATTAAACTAAATAAATGACAATACTGACTGATTATAGCAAACTACTAACCGATACACAATACAATTTTTTGCTGCTCTAATAAGATTGATAACTTAAAATTAAACATTTTGACCTTTCACATAACCGAAACTCAGCAATACTTGAATAAACAATATTGTTAACAAAACGATGAACATTCTATAAGTACTTGGAGCTGTTGTGGTCATCACAGTCTTTGTGGTCAATTTAGCGGTTGTCGTTGGCTCAACAGTGGTTGTCACCTCCGTCACCGTTGTTTGCTCTGTTGTTGCCGGAAGACTAGTTGTTGTGTCTGCGACGGTGCTTGTAATAACTGCATTCATCAGTAAACCATTATTAGTAAATTTTTTTCTAATACTTTGTCTAACGTTTAGCGATAACGTCTAGTTCGCAATATATGAATCATTGGCTTACGTCGTTTATTTATCAACTTGCATAGCTCATGGCGTTCAACAACCTTGCAAGATGTTGAACAAAAGTTAATTTTCTCTGTGCACAAATATGTATAAAATCAACCCTCTCACAAAAACCAATAAGCAGTTTATTGGGCGACTTCATTTTTTGACTTAGCTTTTTGACTTAAACTTTCGCTAAACCAAAAATGCACAGTTTAAAACTACAACGTTACCAGTTGCAGTTGTAATATTTTTTCCGATGCACCATCGTTAACTAAACAAAAAACATTTTAGTTACGAGGAATTGTTGTAGTTATCATTGCGATTGTGGTCGTTTTAGCAAATCTTATACGAACGATGAAGACAATAATTATGGCCGACATATAGCATCAAGGCATACATGCCTGTATCGCTAAACGTAGGCCAACATACAGTAGGTGTCACATGCTTTCGTAAATCGTAATCTATGACGAAAATTAAAATGCCTTGCTTATATAATGAATGTTTTGCCACATTATTTTTACATGAGCATTATTTAGTTTACGGTTGATATTGCAGTTATTGGAGCAAACTATGACGACTTATGCAACGATAACTAGGCAGCCAACGACGACAGAAAAACGACAACCGCAACAGTCGTGTTGTAACTACCACACGTAGTACGTACCAAACCGTTCTCTGATAATAAATTATCTGCCATATATTGTCGGTGTTGTTGTTTTTACGACTGTTGTAGTTGTCGCTTCTTTTGTCGTAGTTGGCTGCTTAGTGTTTGTTGCATAAGTCGTCGTAGTTTGCTCCGTTGTTGTCGGTTCAACGCTCATCGTCGTGTCTTGCAGGTTTGTCGTAATAACTGTGATAACTGCACAGTACTTTCAACTATACAACAAATCAACAAAGCAGCGTTTACGTGATATCTGCAAAAACGTACGTTAAAACAAGGTTTTATAATTCACTGATCGATTACGATTAACGACAGGTGACATCTGTATACTTTCGTGAATATTATGCTGAGTGATATATCAGTTATTTCAAATATATCCATTGTCATATAAATCGTTGCCGTTTACACATAATGCATCATATTTTATACTACATTAATCAAAATATTAGCAAGAACAATATGAGCATATATTGCGGATAATTTATTAACATTGTTTTTATCTTACGTCTGCACCAGTATACAATCACGTGTCTATCGTACCGTCTTAACATACTTAAGCCAGCACGTATTTCGAAAAAAGTAAACAACGGTTTGGTGGGTATCGGATGTAATAGTTACGATGTTGTGGTTCTCGCTTCTTTTGTCGTTGTTGGCTGCTTAGTGGCCGTTGCATAAGTCGTCATAGTTTGCTCCGTTGATGTAGGTTAAACACTCGTCGTCCTGTTTTGCAACGTTGTCGTAATAACTGCAATATGCCAATATCGCTACACTGCAGTGAACTATACGTGAGATTAATACTAAGGTAAAATGTCACGTAAAACTGTACCGTAAAAACACACAATTTCCTGATTTCAATAAATGTCACATACAGTATACAGTCATATTACAGTTATGCAAATAGAACTATCGCGTATCAAAACTTTGGTTAGCCTCAACTGTCAACGCTTTTTATATTACGAAGGCAAAATATAATCTCGAACGATTCTAACGATATGACTGAATGCAAAAAAATTAAGTAAAACTGTTTTGTCAAAATGACTAGAACGTTTGAATACGTCCAAACAGGACGTGCAACGTGTCATTAGTAAAGAACATGTGAATGTGATATGTATACGTTTAAAAGTACATTTAGGCCTATGCCATTTTAATCATATTGACTATAGTGCGTTTTGCATGATTGCAGCTGATTTCAAAAAATAAGGTAAAACACAATCGCACCGGAGTGCGTCATATTTTTTTTTCGCAAAGCGAATTATATGCAGATAATTATCGATATAGCAACTCTGTTACGTACTTGGCGCGGTAGTTACGTCTGTTGTAGTTGTTGCTTCTTCTGTCGTCGTTGGCTGCTTAGTGGTCGTTGCACAAGTCGTTGTAGTTTGTTCCGTTGTGGTCGGTTTAACGCTGCTCGTCGTGTCATGCAGGGTTGTAATAACTGCAATATCACTGCACTGCCGTGTACTAAACATGAAGTTAAGACTCATATGAAATGTGGCAAAACAATTAACGTTAGCAAGGCGTTTTTTTGTTTTCGTAATAAATTGTGAATTATGTAGGCATGTGACACCAAAGTGCATTCAAAGATAAAGGTTTGTTTGCATTAATGTTACATATCGGTTATACGTACGTTTATTCGTCAGTAAGACAACACAACAAACAAAGCAAAAGACAGACAGGAAAAGAAAAGTAAAGACAGAAATGAACTAAATACATTTAAACCACAATCTAAACACTACTGCACATGGCATAAAACTTTTTAAAAACAATGCTTCTCAATTTACCCT
>Ga0209671_1009645_pt1 | contig 10120 bp, 4 predicted proteins | sample WorMetHERISLAND2_2_FD_187401 | JGI IMG/M metagenome (GOLD analysis project Ga0209671, IMG submission 187401) | Marine gutless worms symbiont microbial communities from Max Planck institute for Marine Microbiology, Germany - Olavius geniculatus... | ecosystem: Host-associated > Annelida >... | reverse complement strand
TCCCCCTCCCCATTCCTCACCCGCTCGACGCCTACGGCGTCTCGGTCTCGTAGCCCCTGCTAATTGGGGGGATGTCTCCATCATTCAGGGGGGGATGGAAGGCCCTGGGGACGAATAGCCAGCCTATCAGCCCTGTGACTGTATGAGTTGAGCAGTTTGCTTAGTTGCAAGCAGGTGCATACGCCATGTAGGCAGGTAGGCCCCCCAGGGAACACACGGGAGTGAGCGTCGATCCGTGTCGACAACAAGCGACGTGGACGCAACACGTCACCAAGAACAAACAACAAACAACATATACTCTGGGTCGGTTCGACATCTTCATCGTAAATAGAGACAGTAACTGCTGCTGCTGCTGCTGCTGCTGCTGTGGTTGTAAAGCATTCGACGTGTATTTGTAGTTGCAGCAGCTGATTTAGTCGAGCGTTAGTTCAAAGGTGCGCCTGCGTTGCTGCACGGCTCAGTTCCTCCATTAGAATTCAGAAGACTGCTAGGCCGGCGGCTCGCTGCACCGGATTGTTTCGTGCAACAGAAACTTCAGCAGCGTTGACGACGCGTTAAGTTGCATCGCCGACGCCGTAACGTCGATGGCAGGTGCTCCCTAGCAACGACTATATCTATACGTCAGAGCTGACGTCATGAGTGACAGCTCGTCTAAGACGAGCAGCTCGTCGTCTGCTCGGCTGGTGAATGCCGGGTCGTCGCCACGTGATGGCGACTGTGTTCACCCGGCGGCGTCGAGGTGGCAGCGAGGTCGACGTCGACTCAGCGCTTTCCTTCGACCGTCAATCGAATCAAACGTCGTCGCTCTAGTCTGCTCCGGTCTGGCGACTGCTGTCGCTGTCCTACTCGCCGTCAGCGTCTATCGGCTGCACGAGCGAGTGCGGGTACTTGAACTGAACTGTATAGCGCGGCCCAGTCAGTGGACCCAGCACGCTGATGTTCCTATTGACCAGGTATATCGACCAATGAATAAATCAATCAATCAGTCAATCAGTTCGCTTGTAATGATGTAAGCAGCGAAAACAAAAGCCGATGGTGGTTTAATTTTGTGTCATCCGTCGTCTCTGAGTTATTTGCGTGTACGTGCATGCGCATATACACGAGTCATGAAATTTTAAGTCATTAAACACTGCAACGTTGATAAACGGTTGATGGTGACATTATAATGATCGAACTAGTCTGTAATGCCTTACAGCAGTAACAAATGTTGTCCCTTTACTCGGATACAGGCTCGGAGACGTTTTTTTATTCGTGATGAATGTTTACGGTTGCAAAGCATGCGGCTTGACGAATGGAGAAGACATCTCCGAGCTCGTGTCCGAGTAAAAAGCTGAACGTTGAACTGAACATTTATAGTATTTTCTAATTATGATGTCTCTAGTGGACAGTTTGGTAACGTCATAGTGTTTAAAAACTTAAAATTTTGTGAATGAAGTCATTATTTCGTTAAATAATTATCATGAAGATACATCTGCTGTAGGTGCCACAGAAAAACTTCAGCTGGCACTCTGTTCTTAAACTTTGTTCACAAAGTAACATGTGCTATTAAGTCGCGATTATATGGCAATTATTTCTGCCAAATGTGTTGATATAAACCAGAAGTGATGGAGTTATTTAAAAATATGCTACGGGTCCAAGTTTTAGGACACTTTGTACACGTAAACACGTTTAAAATGTTTGAGCGTCCATTGAAAATGTTTTATCTTATGTGTAATCACAGCTTAGAAACGGTATACTATAAATTATAGGCGCCAATCTGTCAGTTTAATCACGAAGCAACTGCGGGCGCACTTGCCGCAAGCTCTGTTATAATAGAATCACGAGCGGCGTGGGTTGTCACAGGGTGACGCATAAAGAAGTAAAACGCGCGTGCTTTTCGTAGATCTTGCAATCGGACAGTTTTGACAACGATTAGCTTCGATCATTGCAATAAATTATGATTATGTTGAACGTTTAAAGACAATGTTTAACATTACCATCCTTCACTGCAATGATTGATGCTAATCATTGCCAAAACTGTCCGATTGCTTGATCTATGTAAAGCGTGTACGTTCTATTTTTTATGCGCCACCCTGCATATTGCGAAGGCGATTTTGATTACATTGAACCGACTCAAACTTACACATTTCAGCAGAATGTTTAAGAAACTGCTTTGTTGTCGAACGGGGGTAGTTATTATTGTTGATTCGATCGAGAAGACGCACGAAAACCACGCTGAGTGAACAATTAGACCTACATCAAGCCGTGATAATAAGGCAATCAGATGTCGTCGATTTAGCATTTCAGATTCTCATATTTAATTTCCCCGTTAAGCGAATTTCTTCGAAGCGGAGTTGAAGATTTCGACAAAGTAACTGGCTTGCTGTTCGGTGACTGCACGGATGGCTGGCTGGCGTTCCTTGGGCTAAGTATAATTACTGACGAGTGCTTGATGGTTTAGGTGCCGCTGATTCGCGTTGATATCGCAGCACAGCGAACTCAGGGTCTACTAATAGTCGGTGTCATCAATTACGTCGGCGTGGTCGTTTGTAAATTCGGTGCCAGTCCGTAAAACGGGTTCATTTGACGCTGGTCTCGGTTGCAGATGTTGCTGCGGGGTTGCTGACTGATGATCAGTGCCGTAGATCCATCGTGATCAAATAGGCACGCGCCGATGACGCCACGCTCAGAAGCACCGCCGGCCTCTCCGCCAGTATGGAACTGATTAAGCACGCACGCGCGCTGGCGAGCTAGTGATGCGGTCGGATGCGCGGAAATTCGCACAGCAGCAGCAGCAGCCGCCGCCACTGGACGTCGTCGCATCGACGACGACGTGGCAACGGCGGCAGCAGTGATGCGCACAAACTTCTAATTGTCGGACTGTAACCTTTTCCAACTAGAATTAAACTTTTTCTAACTATCTTTGAGTTTAACTAAATTACAAGATAGTGGTTTAAATTCTTAAAACTTGTTACGCCTACACTTTGCCAGCAGGTCCTCCATTTCTCAGAACTAGAAGTAAAACTGCTGTCGATTTATTTGCAGATTAGACCGGGCGGTAAGGCTACACACGGCACAGACTACTGTGTTATTGTGACAAAGTTTTTGTTTATTTTTTGGGATTATGCAAAAGCTGATATCCAGTACAAGAACAATTGTGCAGAGTTTAAGATTACTAACAATGGGCTTATAAACATTGTTGAAAGTAAGAAGGTTTGCAATTAACATTTTAAATGTCAGTATTGAGTTGCTAACTAGTTTTGTTAGTCAAACTGTACTTTTAACTAAACTTTTTCAGTTATTAAACTGGCGGACCAGTTAAAACTAAGTCGTCAAACTATTAGTTAGTTGACTTCTAGTTAACGTTTGCGCATCACTGGTCGGCAGTGGCTTCTCCCATTGACTCGTGTTCACTTCCGGTAGATCGGCACGCCAGTCGGTCGGTCGGTGATCAGTGAAATCTTGCAGCGTCGGTCGGTCTACAGGCTGATGCGGTGGATTCCAGACTGCCGCGTGTGCCTGTGTGGACGTCGATCACGCCGGGTGCCTGAGGTCGGTCAGAGCAATCATCAAACCACGCGCTGCGGACACACGCTCGCCGACACGCGTCCAGCTCCTCGGCAGCGTTAAGACATTCCCATGCATGCTGCCGACACGTTCGCTCTTCCTTACCTCAGACGATCTACAGCCGCACATGCCACGTGCGACTGATCGTAAATCGTGCCGACTTTTTTCACTATAAATTGTAACCCATGTTCCGCGATCAACGTGATACACTCAGTCTGTTTGCGTACATTGCCAAAGCATGAATGAAAATTTTGTCAGAATGAAGCATGACAGTTCCCGCCGTGAGATGGTCTCTAATCGCTTACACAACTTTACAACCAGCTGTTTGTGACTGAACTAAGCAAAGTGTAAGACTCCGCGGAGCGGTACGCCTATCTTGCTCTTTTTTTGCTAACCTCTGTGATAATCAGCGGCTTTGTCGTCAAAACGACAAAACTCAAACATTTTAAAAGGTTTTACGCGCGACAACAGACTGCACTGTATCCGAAAAAAGTAACCCCCTAGACATCGTGCAATAAAAATGTCAAATCTGAACAAATTTGGATAATCTTTTCTACACTAAATCTTTAATAAATTGCTAAAACGATCACCAGATTTCGTTAAAAATGTGATTTTTCAGCGGAGTTATTAATTGTTGAATATCGATAACAAAATATCTCTGTTACCAATATAGCGTTACGTAAGTAAAGCCCTCGGTTATTGAATATTTGCGTAATTCTAACAAACAACATCTGATTCTATCAAAATTTTACACCAACAATGCATCATTTATGGCCAATCAAACTGCCAAATGTCATTTAAATTTGCTAACGTAAACAATAGTTACAGCGGCTTTTGTGAAGTCATCCCAAAACACTTCAGGTCTTCGTGGATAACGTCATTCACAAAAACCTCAAGCTGAAGTGTTTGGGGTGAACTCACAAAAGCCGCTGTAACTATTGTTTGTTATGGCAAATTTAACTGAAATTTAGCACTTTAACTGCTAATGGATAGTGCATTGTTAGTGTAAAATTTTGCTGGCATTGGATGTTGCTTGTTAAAATTACGCAAATATACAGTAACCAAGTAGTTTAATTGTCTGTGCGAGCAATGGTCACTGCGCGCAGTTGTCGCGCAAGCAATAATCCGTACACCGCTGAAAACGAGGTAAACTGTAAACGTTACTCCGCGGGCATTTTATAACACGTAACATGTCTGTCTTTGTCCGAGTTACGTTTTTGGTACACATGTCACCGAAAACGTTTTCATTGCAGTGTGTGATAGACTATTTGGCACATTAACCATTTATCGTATATACCTGTTATTTTAATAGGTCTGTGATTCGTGACAATCGCTGGGTGACGCCAAAACTTTCAGTCAGCTTAAAGAACTGTTGACGATGGCTAGCTTGTTCTCGGGTAACTACGGTAATTAATTGGTTAAGCGGGAGAACGATAAACCGGGCGCGTGAGTGAATCGGATGGCTGATGGTTTGAGAGATGTGCAATGACGTCACAAGTAGAACGTGTTTCGCGTTAGCTGCAGCAGAACGGCATGCATCTGCCGTGCACAATGACTGGCCAGCGTATGAAACGTGATGCAGCGTGCAGGCATTGCGATGGTCAGCAACTGCAGACCATGTTGGCCATCTACTACATAGGCCTATATAACAGTGCGAAAGCATTCGATTCAGTGGTACCTTACTCGTATAGAGAAACTGCATGTGCAGCAGAACGAAGTGGCGGAGCAAACGTTGATATCAAAGTGAAAGAACAGAGAAAAGATTTGCAAAGTGAAGTGAAGTGTTGCAGAACTGACACAGCATGACGACTGTCGTCACTACGAATAGCATCCATCGCGGCACACCGTACAAGCGTCGATAACTCGATCCCACCCGTCGGGACAACGGAGGATAGTCGCTCTCTCCCTCGCAATTAAGATTGAGAGCAAGCATATTTGTTTTGTCTCCCATATTTTCAGCTACAGCACTCGTGACGGCCACTACGTGTAAAGCTATAACAAATTAAATATAACACTTATTCCAAAAACAACTTATACGTTAATTTTAGGGGCTTTGCCCCAGACCTCACAATGGATGTATGCTGTCCCTGGGTTCCACTGGGGAACTTCCATTTTCAGACTTCTTAACTTACCCTCAAATTGCAAACAAATGAACGCCCATATGTGTGCCACCAGTGGAAGTTGTTCCTCCGATCACTCGCTTGGCCTGCACGTATGTCGTCGACGCAACACTCAACTTTTTAAGTACAGTAGGTACTGCTGCTGATATGCACCGACATGCGCTGAGGTTGAACAGTGACAGAAGTTAGAACAAGCGCATCTTGATGCAGGCAGCGACTTAATTAGTCGGTGCCACTCTGCTGTATTAACATGTTTCACACTGCGTCTCGGAAGGTAGAAACCTACGCCGCTGGAATCTACCTGCACAACTTTCTCGTGTACATTCTACTGCGTGCATCTTATCTTGGCAATTTTATAGATTTCTGATTTACGTTTCCAGCGGTTGATGCAAATGACATCGTTGTAGCGAAAAAGCATTTAACACTATTGCGATGCAACGCTGCTTCAACAAATAGTGCACGGAAATGCTTTCGAATGACATTTATTAACTTTGGTTCATAGCATTTTAGTTTATTTTAATTTTTAGCTTTAAAAATCGGACTTTAGGATATTATTAACAAATAATAAGTAATGCGACGTCTGGTAAGTTTTTTATTGCGAAGTTTACAGCACGTCCATCTATTGCTCCTGATGCAGTACAGCAGTAACCCTAAAATGCAGGAATTCCTGCGAGTAAAAACTTGGTGTCTTTCTGTGCAGGAATTGAAATGGCGAAGTACTGATTCCAACTCGCGACAGATAAGAAGCGTCGATCATCAAAAATGTTCTTGTCCGCCAGGTACGTGGTGTGAATAAACAAATAAATAATTCTCGTACAGGAGTAAACGGTTCTGTAAAATGAGCAAAGGCAGCAGTTAAATAGTTGTTTCCGAAACTATATTTTAAGTATTATTAATTACTTTTCTGACATTCCGAAGCCGTCATATAACAAATTTTGCAAGCATACGTCAGACATCGCAAAAAGCAGGTTTCCACGAAATACACCGCGGTCAACAACCGATTTACAAAATTGGGTTTACTGTAGATACAATATGACATGTCATATGCAATGTCATGCATGACGGCTACACTTTGATGCATTTTACCTTGTTTTACGTGTCAGTTTCAAATTGTGGAAAAATGTGAAAACAGGCGTAAAATGGGAGGGGTTATACAAGACAGAAATACAGAAGATTGCGAGGCATGTTAATTGAAACCTACAATATATTAACAGGCAAAGTCAACACCGGATTAGAACAGTTTTTACATTATCATCCACGTCACTAAGAGGACACAGTTTGAAGCTATTCAAGCCATTTGCATCAAGACGTTGTCGCAAAGAATTCTTCCTGTTATCAGTGGTGGATGAATGGAACTCGTCACTGCCCGAGTCAGTCTTGAATGTCTGTACTGTTGTCACGTTCAAGGTCCGCCTCGACCGGTTCATGGGAGACAGAAGATATAAGCATTAAAAGCGGAAGCTTAACAACAGCTCATCAACTCTGATCTGATCTGATCTGACTGCCCCGTCCTATTTGATGCTGTTCTCCACAAGCTGGGCTAACTGAAAATGCTGACAATCGGAGGCGCCAATGAGCTTATATCTTGAGCACAATAAGCCTAGTTCATGCACCCTTTCGCTGTCGCGTTGGTGGTGTGTAGATTGATTTCCAACATTAACAGCTGTAAAGCATTCTGTCGGCGTTAATATAATTTCCCTTAGGTGTTAAAATGCCAGCCCCGAAATTCTAATGCGTTTTGAGCTTGGTCATTTATGGTCCACGGGAGGGTTGAGGCTTGAGAACTAGGATAAACACTGATATTACGAACTCTTGTATTAACACTCGTTACTCGTCCATTATGATTCTAGCATGTTTTTGCAAAAAAGTGTGATACAGCAATCAGTTTGTAAAGTGCGTATATTTAGGCTATGCCGGGCATTCGATTAATGCGGTTAATAGGACGACCAATGCGTTCAAGGCGTATCATCTGTTCTTGATGCTGCCGCGGTCGCCGACGCGCTACGGCTGCGCGCTGACGACGCAACTCGTTACGTTAATCGGAAACAAGACATCGAACCAACTGAAACTCTCTCCAACAAGTTGCGTGCTGGTGGACGTAGGACCGCATGCAGCTAAATTTCGCGGCCGGCAGACTGTAGCGCCAGAAACGGTCATCAATAAACGGTAAACCTGTGGTATCATGGCAATCTGATGTTGCCGCGTCGCGCGCCGTGTTCCTGTAATTAGTGCTGCTGCTGCTGCTGCAGTGTTGGTGCTGGTGAATACCATGGGAGCAGAGGGCGGACACTCAAGTAGCAGTAATGCAAAGTAGACCGACCCCAAGCAGCTATGAACATTTAGCTAGTCTATTGTTTCTACTCTGAAAATAAACACCTGACTATCGATCTTGTACATCGTTTTATTCCTTGAGTACAAAGTTAGCAAGAGTTTCCACGCCACGCGGCTACATTGGGCATCAGCGTTAACTGAAGTGGGGCGAAGTAACTAGTTCCTAGTAGGAGAAGAAGCAGTGGCGGTTCTAGCCCGCAACATCTGGGAGGCATGACCTCATGGCGAGCGCGATAGCGCGAGCCTATAACGGGGGTCTGGGGGCGAAGCCCCCAGCGGGTTTCAAGGGCAGAGCCCCTGGTCAGGAGTCAGGGGGGCGAAGCCCCCATGAAGCTGAAGCAGTTTTGGTTTTTGGACGTTCAATGGAAGCCGCAAATTTGCCCATTTTTCTAAAATTTAGAAACCCCAAAAAATCAAATATTTGTGTTATTCGTACTTGCCAAAAAATCATGGATGGCCATAAAATTGGGGGGACTAGAACAAAACTGGGGAGGGGGCCTGTGCCCCGGCCCGGGCCTAAAACCGCCACTGGCCACAGTATATCCGTGATGGACAGATGGACAGACGTATGACAACCCACATGTAACAACAGATCGACCGTTACTAAAGTAAGGTCGGCTAAAAATTAACGCACATGCGTAAGTTTACTGAATTTTGTAAAGCAGAAGTCCCATTATTTATATTAAACTGCGGTTACTTGCAGTGGCATTTCTAGCCCTTAATAGGCCTATCTGGGAGGGATGGTAGCGGTAGCGCGAGCCTATAATGGGGGTGTAGGGGCGGAGCTCCCAGCGGGGTCCAGGGGCAGAGCCCCTGGTGAGGAGTTAGGGAGGCAAAGCCCCCTGAAGCTGAAACATTTTTGGTTTTTGGGCATTCAATGGAAACTGCAAATTTGCCCACTTTTCTAAAATTTGGTAACGCAAAAAATCAGATTTTGTGTTATCTTTGCAAAAATCGTGGGTGTCCACAAAACAGGGCCTAGAGCAAAACTGGAGGGGGCTGTGCCCCCCGGCCCGGGCTTAAAACCGCCACTGAGGAGAAGTAAGTAAGTAAGTAAGTAAGTGCCAAATCATCGAGAAGATTTAGCATTGATCTTACGGAAACGTTGAAATTATTCTGCATGAATCGCTTGAATCTGCGCGGGGCGGCTGAAAATGCGCGTCTGGAAACCGCCTGGGTGGTCTAGGAAATGTGGAGGAGGTTAATGAGTACGAAAAGGAACGGAGTATTTAACAGCATGTCACGAATCGCGGTGGAGGTCCCAGAACTTTCTCAGTTTATGTTTCATAGAATTCGGTCAATACTGGCGTCTAGCTCGAACAACTTCTGTACCACCAACTACATCGACGACCATCGGAGGCCAATTAACATGCGGTTCATGCACAAATTTTTATGCGTTACTTTGCCAGACTGTGAATTCTTAGTACTTCGTACGTACTACTATTACATTGCAGCTCATCAGCACGACTGCTTTTTGCCGTTTTGTGTGTGTTTCAGCTGGTAGTTTACTGAATAAAATAGTAGGCTAATAATGAATTTATATGTTTCGTTACACTCCACTCTTTAAAGTTTACATCTTGCCTTGCCTCTTCTCTGTCCTGCATTTTCTACCCTCTGGATTTTGGTGACTTTTGGACTTAAAATTTTCTAATCCTGCATCTCGCCGCCTACGACTTCTCTGCAGACCGTCTCCCCGTGCGTCGGTATTACAGTGGTTGGCCGGTACGCTTGGCGCCAGGTTACGGCGGAACCACTTGTTAACGTCTCAGCTTATTATCCGGAGTCCGTGAGTGCGTGCGGGGTCGGCGCGCTGCACTGGAATGCCACCGTCAGGCCAGTCTGCTGCGCTCAACACTGCGTAGGAAGGACGCTTCATCTCGTCACTGACGTGCGCGCATCCACGCACAGGCGATTCTGTCCGTTCTCGCGCTACTTTCAACTTCCACGGATTAATAATTGCGGCCGCATGCTAGCAGATAACGCCGAAATAAATCAGCCACAATCAGTTTCTCTCTGCATTCATGGTCTTTGGCGCCACGCTGTTTGACTTACGACGTGCGTTTTCGTCGATAAACGAGAGAGCACCCAGAGAGTTCAAGTTGCCTCCGCTGAGGACTGATATC
>Ga0209671_1009643_pt1 | contig 10122 bp, 5 predicted proteins | sample WorMetHERISLAND2_2_FD_187401 | JGI IMG/M metagenome (GOLD analysis project Ga0209671, IMG submission 187401) | Marine gutless worms symbiont microbial communities from Max Planck institute for Marine Microbiology, Germany - Olavius geniculatus... | ecosystem: Host-associated > Annelida >... | reverse complement strand
ATCTTAGTTACAGATGTCATTATCTTGTGTTGTTGCATTTTCATTTTGAAAATCTAATAATACATGAAACGAATTACCCATAATCTTCCTTGACGTGAAGGCCATGGTTTAACTGTACCAGCAGCAGTCAGGATTTTTGCCAGAGGACTGAGATATGTGTGATGTTGGTAGGCATCTTCGGACATCAGATTCAGGATTCGCCATGCTCATCACCCGGCATACGGCACGCCGTGGCCAATGCCATTTATCTATCATCCGCAGATCACAATCTACCGTGTTATCCCCGGCCAGCTACAGTTTCGCATAATCGGCGTCGATTCGTGCGAGATACTGCAGCAGAATTTCCGGCGAATTACTCGCAACATGTTCGGGGAAAGCTTGAATGAGAATGATGCTGCAAATCCTGCATCGAGTGTCGGCGGATCAGCTCCGCGGCTACTGCGGGTTGTCCGCTGGTTGAACGTCACAGTCATGAAGGACTGCGCTGAGTTTCCTTATCTCGAGATGGACGAGTCTTGTACGTATTTTTTGCTGGTAATAAATTAATAATTTGTACTGATAACATTTAACATATTTGTGATAGTTATCATTACAGACATTAGCAATTAATTTGTGGTTTATTTTTTAATATTAACAATGGCAGAGGTTGCGAAAGAAAATGCATGTTTTTGTTTAGTATTTTTATCGGTTGCTTGGTCAACAATTCTGACACATGCATTGAGATACAGTTAGTGAGTTTTTTTAATTTTGTGTAAATTTTTATCTGGTCTTGCAGACAGATTAAAATGTTGATGTTGTCTGAATAGATAGATGATTTCACATGCCTTTTGTCCAGTCTCTTTTCTAGTTGGTGTGACTTTGATTATAAATGTTGTGATTAACAATTTTATTGATTGTTATAAATTTTAAACGGATAATCCTATGATTAGATGTGATTTTTGCAGCTTCTGTGATAATACGATGGAATACAGCAAGTGCAGTTCTTTTGTTGATAAGTGTTGTAATTAATACTGACATGTTGGTGTCAAGTTGTGCAGTTAGAGGCCTACCTATGTGTGCTGAAGAAATTGTGGATTATGACAGTTTCATTAGTGAAGCTATTTTCAGCCAAGAATACTTTTTGCTATAATGATGCTTGCTCTACACTTCTATCATAGACTGTGCCTATGCCAGTTCTCATGCCTCTACCGCCCACCATTTGCGTGCAGTGCCAACTTAGGCTATTGTGTTTTTAGTGTTTGCTGTCTTTACCTTAAGCGTATCTGCTTATTATCTTTGCCAGGGTGAACGTAGTGAACATTGGAAGAGATTAAGAGATTGGTCGTTCTCTCCTTCTGTCCGTCGTTTCATGTGTGTACATAGCAATGACGTCATTGCACCAACAGCACAAGCAGCAACGCCGGCTGTTACTTTTCCCTCCCTCCGCAAAGCAGCTCTTTCTTCTTTCTCCCCTTTTCTTGTTGTAGGTGTAGTAGTAGTAGTAGTAGTAGCAGTAGTAGTATAAATGTTTAAATTACTTTACTTGGTGGAGATATGCACTCTCACGAATGCCTTCTAGTTTTGCTTACTTTGTTTTTATGGTTGTTGTGGCTGCAAGGCATCCTTGTTGTGTTTTTATTTCACCTACGGCGCCCTAAACTTGACATTATTGATTGATTGGCTAGTCTTTTGCTAATAGGTTCTAAAGCCTTGACTTAGACTGAGGGCGAATTTTTCTTGCGCAGTTTGATGTTTCACATTGTCATTGTGTTGTAGACGACTTGGACATCAAGGCTGTCGGTATCTCAATTATTGCGTCTGAAGTATGGGGTGCACTGCGTGGAATGGAGACTCTAAGTCAGCTTGTGTATGAGGACAACTCAGGCCATGTCAGTTATATTTTTATCTATTATTGAATCGTATTTGCTATTCATATTACACAAAAAAATAAAAAAAGAAGCACAATCAACGATTAGACCTACAAAATATGACTACTCGAAAGATATAAAATAAAACTGTCTAGAACCCAACGATGTAGAGTTGTCAATTAATCTTTTAAAAATTATTTTAGTGCACTTCTAACAGTCATCATCGGTGCCAGTTTATGCTTGATTGACTGGACTTAATAACTGACTAGACTGAACTGTGGAGTCGTGAGATCGTATGCAGTGCGGTAAATCATTTTATCAACGGAATTGTGAAAATTCGCAGATTAGTGCTGAATATGTGCTGTGCAATTATTTTATCCAGCCTTGAAGCAGGTTTGGCTGAATATTACTCTTCTTGATACAGCACTTTTGATGGCTGTCAGAAGGGCATTGAATTAATGGCTGGGACATCAATTTAGTTAATTGATGACTCACGTATTTCTCTGTGAGAATTGAGCCAAAGCAACAGAAGCAATTTATTTGAGCATTTTTTACTCCACCCAATTTGCATGTGACTGTCTGTTAGCAAGTATTGGTAATTTGCATTATTAAGAAAGTGAGTAGGTAGGAAATTTATACAGCATATTAATGGGGGGGAAGTAAAAAGAGAAGTAAAATGTATCACTGCATCTCAGGCAAAAAAACTAAATTATGCTAGTTCGGTTAAATTCGTTTCAGTTTGGTTACTTCGCTCTGTATGTGCTTTTTATGTTGTGATATGTTGTAACTTGCAGTTTATTGTCAACAAGACACTGGTTCATGACTATCCTAGATTCAAACATCGCGGTGTTCTGCTTGATACTTCGCGACATTACCTTGACAAGGCGACTATTGTCGAAAACCTTGTATGTATTTTTAAACCACCATAAACTATGGCTCACAGTAAGGAAGAATAAGTGACATGATCATCTTTCGAGAGTTATAACTAGTATTTGAATATAACTTCTCCTGCAGTTGTAGATGTGCAGTCATTGAATTATTTCATTAACACATAGATAAAAATAATATCTATAATTTAGTTAATTTCGCTTTATCTACCATAAGTCATCAGTCGTATGTGTTGTCGCCAGTGTATTTTTGTTCTTTTTTATTACAAGTCTCTGTTGTGTAGTGAAAGCTATTTTTGCACATATATAAGCAGATAATTCAGAAATTATGTAGACAAGTAGTACTGGAAATGGACAGAGATTTTTGTTGCCAGCCAATCACGTTTTATCTGACATCATAGACATAGTTATGATACATCACAGATCCACACGTTTTAGTAAATAAGTCATAGATATAAAGAATATTTTTACATTAAAAATTTTTTTTTGCTACGTTTTATGTTTTTAAACATTTTTTAAATTTTTTTATTATTTTATTTTTTAATAAAATGTTTATTGAAAATTTTATCAAGAACTTTGAGAAACGCTCTTGAAACCACAGAAACTGATTACTAGTCCATATTGGTGGTAGTTTTCTTTGTTTATAGTGATACTTACAACGACTAAAGTTCTCTCTCTCTCTCTGTCTAATTCCATCTATACTGCACCTATGTCATTAGGCATGAGGTTGAACAAATTAGGGCTATTATTCAACATTTTGAAACTTTGTGTATTTTTTGGAACGTTTTTACATGCATGAAATAAGTAATTCTGGAAATCTGTAGATGATGTCAGCTGATCTGCAGTTTTGGTTGTCTGTTTTCATCGTAGGAAGCTATGGCTCAGAACAAAATGAACGTATTTCACTGGCATATTGTCGACGATCAGTCGTTTCCATATGTCTCCCACGTCTTTCCTAATCTCTCTAGACTGGTGAGTATGATTTAGTGTGGTGAATTGAAACTCAGTTGATTTCATTAAGGAATCTCATTAAGGAATCTCACTTTTGTAGTCTGTTGTATTATATGTAACTACTAACTACATTGTGTCCGGTAAAAAAACTGACACCTTAGACAGCATGCAATAAAAATGTCAAATTTGAACGAATTTGAATAAAGTTCCGTACACTTAATTCCAAATAAATTCTTGAAGTGATTGCCAAATTGTGTTGAAAAATATTATTTGTTACCAAAATTATTAAATATTGTTTATCGATAACAAAATGTCTCCGTTACCAATATGGCATTACATACTGCAGTCGCTCAAGCGGAAGTGATGTTCGTTGATGCAATCAAAATAACGTAAACAATAACAAAATGGTGTTTTTTTGCAGTCAGTCATGTTTTAGTTAAACTGTTGAAACAAAAGAAAAAGTATGGTGCTAAAAAGTTTGTCGTGGAATTTCCCGACAAGCCATGGACATTGTCAGGATTAAACAAACGGCTGCCTAATACTGGACACTTCACATTTTGAGGCAACCTCACAAAAGCCGCTGTAACTATTGTTCATGTTAATAGATTTAACTGAAATTTGGTACTTTGATTGCCAATAGATGATGCATTGTTGACGTAAAATTTTGCCAGGATCAGATGTTGTTTGTTAAAGTTATGTAAATGTACACGGGTTTACTTATGTAACACCATATTGTTAACAGAGATATTTTGCTATCAATATTCAACAATTAAGAAATCCACTAAGAAATAATATTTCTTAACAAAATTTGGCAATCTTTTTAGGAATTTATTGGGGAATAAGTGTACAAAACTTTATTCAAATTCATTTAGATTTGACATTTTTTATTGCACGATGTTTAGGGGGTCAGTTTTTTTTACTGGACACAGTGTAGAAGCGATCAGAAGTCTCAAAACTATGCCCAGGATAGCACTGCCATCTGGTGAATATAATATGGTGTTTTTGTTTTTTTTATCTTTTAATTGTGAGCAATCCTGGATGATCTAGAATTGAGAACATCATCGAAGACTAATCAATTCTTTTCTTGGCTATGCCTATTTCTTAAAATGTTTCATGAAAGTCTGTGCAAAACTTGTTAGTCTTTTTGCTGCAGGTAACTAGTATGTTTTGTTGACTCAGTTTGAGTGTTTATCTTTCTTGGTACTATACTCTTATTTTTATTTATATGTTGTTTTGGATATTTTTGAAAAGTGTGGACAGTTAGTGGATGTCATTATTTCTATTAATTATACTCTTACATTCAAATATGAACTTCTGTCAAGAACACTGCTGTTGAGCAGAAGCAATTGCAGCATTTTTACACACGAAAGCAGGAACTGCTATAGCGCATCTTAGCCATCACAATTCTGTCTGTCCGTTTGTCCGTTCATCTCTCTGTCTGTTTGTCACACAGGTGGATCAGGCTAAAACCGTGCGAGCTAGAATCACCAAATCTTCACTGTCGGCTGCCTTGAATACTCTAGTTTCAGGATCTGTAAAGCTTTTCCATAAATTCGAAAGGGGTCACCCTAAGCAAGGGCGCTAAATGAGAGGGGGTAGGGAAAATTTGCGATTTTTGGCCAATAAGTCGCTGTATCTCAGAAACGGTACGATATAGGGCCTGGGTTACTAATTATCACTAATAGGAAGTCATACACGGGCTTTCGATTGCCACCGAGAGCAATGACCTTGCGTGACCTTGAACATTAAAATAGGGGTTTTATGCATTTTTTGGCAATTTTAGGCTGCGAGTCGCATTTCGAGTGAATTGCGCCAAATTCACTACGGATAGACCAAGACAAGCTGCGTATAAAATTTTTAGCATCGAACATAGATTTCAACGGTCTAAAACTCGACCTTCTAGGTTCAAGGAAACATGTGCACTATGGCATCAAAGAGCGGTACCCCCTAAAAGTCATTATTTGATCGTTGTTGGCTAATCTGCTATGAAAACGGTTGCAGATAGGTATCATGGATATGCTGTCTATCACAACAAGCTCTACTGACAAGCTTTTCAGTCGTATCAACATCATTGCCTTTGAAAGACCCTGAACTCCCAAAATAAGGGATTTATTGTTTTCTTGCAGTCTTCGACTGCGTCGTGCACTTTAGGAGTGAATTGCGACAAAATGGCTGGAGATAGACTAAGACAATTTGCGAACAGTAACTGTTATAGGCTTTTGCACATTTCGTGACCATTAGCTCAGATTTTTTTATTAGAAGTGTGTTGTTAAGGTGCTACATGTGTACATGTTTGTTAGGGTGCGTATGACCCGGTGACTCATGTGTACACTCATGAAGCCATCGCAGAGATCGTTGAGGAAGCAAGAGTGCGAGGCATCCGAGTTATACCAGAGTTTGACACTCCAGGTAGGTGAAGAAGAAGAAGAAGAAGATTCCGCATAGACAGCTAGGTCCATTGCGAGGGAGCTCATCCCCTTGACGGCACTTTGAGCCGGCAAGGGCGAAGCCCAATTAAGCTAGCATACAGTCCAAGTCCGCCGGGTTAAACGACTGGATCGGTATAATTGCAGTCCTGGCCACAGGGCCTACTGTTGCGCAGAACTCGCCGTTTCTTCCCTAGCGATGCTGTGCTGGAAACTGATTAGAGACTACAGTCTGATGGACTGATACATAGTTATTGTTTATATCATATGTTATTGCCAACACCACCATGTAGTGCATTTTGTGAAATTATAGAGACAGTTTTGTCACTGTTTGTTTTTAAATTAAAAGAGCAACTGAGTAGTCCTGGTTTACACAAAATTTTGTTGCTAAAACAATGTATGCACGACGTTGCATGTGAACATGTGGGTTGATATCATCTGTTCATTGCTGCTGGTGTTTGCATTATGAAAGCTTTGATATGCTTTAGAGTTTAGACGTAAATTTTCACGAGGCTCCTAAAAATAAGGTTTGCCAATAACTGAATTACTTTCTTAAGACTGTGGTTACATGTAAGGTGAAACACTTGCCGTGTTATGTTTGCTTATCTTCAACATTAGTTCAAGGTGCAAAAATGTTTTGCAGTGATGTTTTATATTGTCTGTAACTGTGGCATTGTTTTTCATGTATTGTGAAATTGATGTTGTATTGACACTGTGCTGCTACTGTATGTTCAGGGCATACATTTTCGTGGGGCTACGGACAGGATAATCTGCTGACGCCGTGCTACGACTATCGGTATCATCCCAACGGCCTTTTTGGTCCGATCAATCCAATACTACGCAAAACATACGGCTTTTTGCGGCAACTTTTTGCGGAAGTGATGCAAGTTTTTAAAGATCGTTACATCCATCTTGGTGGTGATGAGGTGCCGTTTGACTGCTGGTAAATTGCATCCATTCTCGGTTGTTTATAACTTTTTGGCTGTTGTGCAGCATTATACCACCAAGCCGCACGCAGTATTTTCTGCATTGGGCTTGATGACATAATGGTTATGATGCCAGGCTTGTGATAAACAGATTGTGGGTTTAAGTCCCAGTTACATCACTGCCAGACAATGACAATGACTGGGGCAAGTTGTTCACCCACTTATGCCTCAGTTACCAAACAGCAAAAACCGGAAAGTACGAGTAATAGCAGGTTCTGGAAGAGATGTGGTCTGTCATTCAACTCATGTGTCTTGTCTTGGGTGTAACAGCACTACGTAAATCTGCTTGTAGCTTAACTTTAGCTTTAACGTGAAAAACAGATCTTTTTGTACTTCATTTGGTAACTTGGATGGTCGTCAGAGAAGGCATTCAAGACCTCAGATACTTTACATGATTGTGTCTTACGTGGACAGCAGATTTAGAATGATGGATATTATTATCGTTTAGTGCTGTATTTCTATTTTTCTTCAGTTAGGTTACTGTTTGGCGACTTTTTTTCAGTTCCGTGCATGCCGACTGAGGCGTTTTCGTTGTTTTCTAACATTTTTTTGGAGGCTTTGCTGTGTGCTTTACTTTGTAGCTTGTAATCGTATCTGTCACAGTTACTAGTGATGTGTTGGAGTAATGACAGCGAGCGTTTGCATCATGTTTGTTGCAGGCAAATGAATCCAGCGCTGAAGAGCTTCATGCGAAGAAACAATTTGTCAGATGTGAGAGATCTGCTTAGCGTCTATGAGAAAAAGTACGCCGACATTTACTAATATTGCTGATAATGTTTGTATTGTATATCTGTATGCTATTGTGTGGTGGTGATAGCTTTGTGCCATTGTCACTGGTCTTGGGGTGGTCTGTGCTGGACAAGCAAGTGAGAAAATAAATTTATTTATAGAACAATGTAATACTTAAGATGAATTTGAGCTGCTGATGTACGTTGCTAGCGGGTAACAGAGACGTAGAGTACAGACTGGAAATAAAATGTCTTCATCAATGAAAATGTCTATGTGCTTCCAAAACATTATCCTGTTGTTGTAAGCATGGTGTTCTGCGTGTGTTAAGTAGACTTACTTGCATAGAATGCAACTTACTGTGTAGTGATATTGTAGTGGTGTGCTTCACACAGACTGGTGGACATTGTTGCTAAACTCGGTGAAACTAGGAAGAATGGTGCTGGCTACATAGTCTGGCAGGAGGTTTTTGACAACAACGTCAAGGTACCGTAATCACTGTCTGTCTGTCTGTCCGTCCGTCTCTCTTTTTCTCTATTTCTCTGATTTTGCTTGTTCATTTGGCTCAGTTATTTATTCTGTTGTCATGATTTTGTGCTTTACTGCATGTCTAAATAGTTTTTTCCCGAATACTTGTGTGTATTTTGTTGATTTATTTTTTATTCACAGTTGGTGATTGATTGCTATATCTGCTGTTTTGTTTTACATACTAATGAGCATCTTATCTTGTATTTGTGAAGTGAAAACCCTCATTGGTGAAGTTCCACATCTTTAGGCCAAATCTGAGGCCGTCTAATTAACAGCATAAAGAAAGATGGGAAGGTAACTAACTCGTAGTGTTGTGTTGTTTGAACGGGTCCACTGTGTTCAGTAAGTATGAGTTACATGTTGCTGTTGCAGTGTTGTGGTTTTGTTTAAACAGTTGAAGCCGGATACGATCGTTCAAGTGTGGAGCGGCGACAGTTATAACATTGAGCACATTACTCAGAGCGGCTTTCGTACGCTGTTTTCGACCTGCTGGTACTTGGACTACATCAACTACGGACAGGACTGGGACAAGTACTACAACTGCGAACAGATCAGTATGTTGCGACAGCATTCTGTTGAGTTCAGTGGTGTGCAAACGTTTTCGGCTGAGGGCCTCTAAACATGATCACAAAGCTATTGTGTTTGATAATCAAACTAATATCAGCAGAATGATCTACTCTGACACTCAGCTTTATAATTTGTATAGGACAAACGTGCACTACAGGAAACGACGTGAACTGCCAGTAGCAATTTTGTCTATCCTTATCACGTTAAGTGTTTTTTCTTTTTTTCTGTCATGGAAATTGTAAAGAATCCTGGGCTTAATTCACAAACATTGTCATAAGACATGTCGTAAGATATGTCATATAATTGTCATAACTCATCAGTTAAGATGTCGTAAGATTATCTTACGACGTTTCGTAAATGAATTCACAGAATTTATCTTCAATGATCGTAACTTTTTTCAGGAAGGCATATTGTTGTCATGGTATCTATGGTCATTTGCGTGTAATGAGCAGTTTCGTATCCATGGTAATCAGTCACTGACCAGTCAGTAAGCAAAAGCGGCAGTTTAGAGTTAAATTTGTGATGCTAAATTCATAAATTTTCAATACCCTGACTACACTATTAGGAGTACTTGGCATTAATTTACTTTTTATTTGTTTTTATTTTTTATGTATTCAATTTTTAAAATTTAATTTTATAAAATTTTAATTCCTTATTTATATTTGCTAGCGGAGTTTGTAGGTCCAAGCATCTTTAGAGAAAGCTGTAAAAGGGTGGGAGATGTATTTGAAGCATTTCTTGGGCATGGCACGCTTTGCACTGTATGGACTGCACATGGTAGCGAATAGTACTAGTAGTGATAAGTGCATTTTTATAATATGCATTAGCTATTTACCTACTAAAGCAAATGGTTCTATAGGACTTACAGAAAAACAGCCTTTGCCAATCACCGTGGCGGACAGCGGTGGATTATGCAGTTTTATTTTGATATTGTGGTACTATCGAGTATCGTGATATCTGAGTCATTATCATTAATTTCATCTATCGCACTGCAAAACACTACGCTGTATTATTTTTATTCTATGTCTGTTGTCAAGATATATGTTTACATGGCTATGGCATAGCAACGGTCCATCGCCAGTGCAAAGTGCTGTTTATTTATCTATTAATTAATCAATTTATCTAACAAAAAGACCATGCAAAACAGATAGTACAAATCTAACATTACTAGGTTACGAGTATAATTGAATTAGAAGTTTTATAA
>Ga0209671_1009641_pt1 | contig 10123 bp, 11 predicted proteins | sample WorMetHERISLAND2_2_FD_187401 | JGI IMG/M metagenome (GOLD analysis project Ga0209671, IMG submission 187401) | Marine gutless worms symbiont microbial communities from Max Planck institute for Marine Microbiology, Germany - Olavius geniculatus... | ecosystem: Host-associated > Annelida >... | reverse complement strand
CACGCCTGTAGAATATAGAAAGTTAGAAAAAATGAAAAAAAGTTTTAAAAACACACATAATTTTTATTTTTGAACGTATTTAGACTATTTACTATTTAACTATTACAGTATTTTTATTTTATACATCATCTCTTGTCCATCATACAGTCCATCATTTTGTGATGGACTCTATTGGGTTATGCTTACGCGAATTGCTTGCTTACTGTCTTTTGTCAGTTTTATGCGTATGTTTGTATGAATGTCTGTCTGTCTGTCTGTTCATTTGTGATTGGTGAATATTAGAAATCTATTAGCTTGTCAATGAAATAAATAAGTAATTGTTTATTTACAGTAGTGATGAAACGAAAACTAGTTTAGTTATTTGATTTCATTCGATTGTCATGTAACCGCAGTTTAATGGAATATGCGAACTTTTGCTGCATAGAATTTAGTAACTGAAAGAAATAAATTTACACATGTGCGTTAATTTTTTTAACGCGTGTTAATTTATTAACGCACTAACGCGTTAATTAACGCGTCAACTGTGACAGCTCTATTCTAGACACAACTTGCCATCAAATGACCATTTAGTTTCCCACATCACCCAACGTTTGTTTCTGCACTACCTGAGGAAAACACAACCAGCGAAATATCACTTTTTTATCTAATGCGATATGATTGCTTAATGAACATAACATGTAAAAACACATTTTGTTCACATTTCTGACAGTGTGGCTGACATTTTATTTAGTTGTCTATTTTCCAACTGCCTGTAGTGAAAGTGCTTGAAGTGTTGGCCCACTATGCGAACACAGGCAAAAAGACGCTTTCTCCATTCAATGACAGCAGTATCGATAATGTTCTGCTCCAGACCAATCCAGACTGTACCAGTCGCTTCTTGACTTCACAAACATTCCTAAACTTCATCTGGTAGACACACTGCTGCATGACAGTCAAACCTTGTAATAGACCGGTCCACAGATCAAGATAGATGGAATTTACCGACGTTTTTTCATTCATTTCAACACGTATTATGCTTGGTCTACTTTCCCCAGGTAGTGCAAAAGCAGACGTTGGGTGAGGTGAGAACTAAAACACTTATTTAATAGCTAATTGTGTCAAAAATATTTCTGCCAAAAAAAATTAAAATCTGCCAATTACTCTTCAAGTTACGATCGAAAATGTCGGGGATGTTTTTATCAGGTTTTCTGTTTATTTACGCACATATTTCGCTTGATCTGCTTTCCCTAGGTAGTGCAGAAGCATACATTGTGTGACGTGGGAAACTGAACAATCATTTGATGGCAAGTCGTGTCGGGAATATTCGTACCAAATATTATCAAAATCTGATAATTGTTTTTCAAGTCACAGTGAAAAATGTCGGGGATGTTTTTTTGAGATACAGTGTACGTACCGAGATGGTTTACCTGTCCGCACACCCATCCAAGTACTAACCACTTGGCAACAACCCGACCAGGCGTCAAAACCACAACTTCGCAAGATCTCGCAAATCAAACATCCTACTGTTACTGTTATCAAGCCAAGTAGTACAAGCAGTAGCAGCAGTGGTAGTAGTAGTTGTGCTAAACTACTAGCAGTAATAGTAGTAGTAGTAGTAGTAGTACCTGGTATCCGCAGATGCGGCCCAGCTGCCAATCTCTCTCAGCGCAGACCCGGCGTGCAATGCTGACGGCTGCAATACGCCGCGGCTGGGTGACGATTATGTTGCAGTAGCAACCCTGTGCTGCGTAGTAGTCTAAGATGTACTGCGGGACTTGGGTTGTCTTACCACAACCTGTCTCCCCCTCGATCACAGTCACCTGGTGGGTCTCCACCATCTCAATTATCTACACAAGCAAATACAGGGTGGGCCAAAAAAACCGGACCTGTTTGAGCGTTGATAACTCAGCGATGGTTAGCGATAGAAAAACGTGTGATACATCAAAAGTTTCAGAATGCTGTAAAGAATAAACGATAAATTTGCATATTGAAGCATTTAAATATTCTTTGCCTAATTTACATAAATTTTTATTACCCCTGAAATTAGGCATTTGCCTGCACTCCCATGTGTGCGAGTTCATTGAACTCAAAAACTCAATGAGAAAAAGTCCAGATTTAAATTTTGTGAATTATTCAGCATGCAAGCATTGCAATAGACAGCATGGCCACAAAATTTTAATAACTGACCAGCTCAAACGTGAGCTAATCGAATGCTGGGCTCAGCTGACTTTAAACACATTGACTCCAGCGATCGATCAGCTGCCTAAAAGGACTGATGACGGTTATGAATGCAAAAGCTGGGCAACTGCCTAGGTCGAATTTCATCTAAACTCAACGTGTGGGTTAATGATGGTTGATATTTCAGTTCCATATCCGGTCCTGTCGTACGGACAGACATTTGCTGTGCATCCACGGGGCGTGTGGATGGTCCTGAGGGGGGAGCCCCCTGGTTGTCCGTACAGGACCCGAGGGTCTGGTAAGAACATCATCTGCTCCCAGAGAGAGGGAGCGAGAGAGAAAGAGATAACACAGGCAGACAAACACAACAAATTAAAAAGTCGGCCCCACGGAAGAATAGAAGATGACAGAAAGAAGATGTAAGTGAAAAAAAATAGAAAAAAAGTCAGAAAAGCCAAAGAACAGAAAAGGAAAGATAAAGCCCATAAAAGACGTAGACAAACAGAAAAACAGACACAGATACAAAATGATGTACCTCCTGTCGGTAACGAGTTATGGGCAGGTTGGGATTGTATATGTCTCGCAGAATGTAGTTGTCGTAGACTGACAAAGCCCGCTCTTCGGTCATGCCTTCGGGCAGACGGACACCATGCCCATGAGCTGTCATTGTGCTAATCGTATCGTGAACATTGTCCAGACCAGATGCCACTGAAGACATACCATCTTCATCACCACCTCCTGCCTGCACGCAAGTACAAGACTACTGTTCTGTCAACTTGTACCATTTGCCAAATGAATAAGAACTGGTTATAATTTATCCAAAATTAACTATGGGTGAATGACAAAGTTGACCTTTTTTTATCGAGACATTGTGTACAAATCAAAGCATATGTACCTTCATTTGCCTCACGAAAAGTAAATAATTAAAAAATATAAGCTAGAAATATGGGCCAGTGCCCAACATAAGGCTGACCGGCGCCATAAGTCCGATTGGGGGACAGTTAAGGGGTTGAACTTAGTTCGCAGCAGTCACCCAGCCCGAACGCAAGTGCACTGTCATATACATGTATAGCAAGCGCGATGTTAAACTTGAATGGTTCGAAATGAGACAACAGAACTTTGTTTGTGGACACGAGTTCACCAATTTTTTGCCTTCAACGTGGAATCGATCGTAGATGTAAACGCCGTTTTTCTTTTACCGATATCTCTATTCATTGTTGAGATACATGCGATCAAAGTCTAAACTTGTCCAAAACCGCGCGAACTGTCGATGTTGTGTAGGTCGAAATGAGCAAACACAACTTTGTAGTTAATAGACCAAAGGTCACCAAATTTTTTCCGGTTCAACGGGAAAATGGTAGTTGATAACGCCGTTGACCGCTTGTCAATATCTTAATCCGTTCTAAAGATATTTGCGGTCAAATTCGCAAGTTGTCCTAAATTGCGCCAAATTTTGGACGTTTTTTACCTTCCCAAATTTTAAAGGGGCAGTGCCTCCCCAAATTTTGTACACGGGTTAACACCCCATCTAGCGGCACATCATGCGGTAAAGTTTCATTAAGCTGATCCCCTTAGCGCCAAAGATCTTGAGGCTCATATGCTACCCCCTTGGAAAAAATTGTTGGGGGAGCCCACATCCCTGGTGGGGTATATGCTAGCAAGAGTTGGCCACTGTGTGGCGAGTGTAAAAATTTCGGGGTGCAGCACCTCCTAGAAGCTGAAATATGGTATTCCGAAAAAGTCAATTTTATGGGTACAACTGAACATAACAAACTCTGTGGTTAGTGGACCAAAGTTCACCAAACTTTTTTCGTTAAACACGGGAGCAAAGTTGTCGGTCAAATAGTTTTCCGATTTGGGATATCTCTGTCCATGATCAGGCCAAAATTAGCGTTTTTCGCCCCCAAAATTTTTGGGGGCAGCCCCCCAAATTTTTGGACAGGCATTTGTAAATGGAACATGCTTCTGACTCTGTGGCAAAATTTCACGGAGATCGTCCCACAGAACTCGGAGATCTCGCAATGAAACAAAAAATAATAATAATAAACAGCAGTAAAACATAAGGCCTTTCGGGAACTACCGTTCCAGGCGGCCTAAAAAGTACAAACAATAATTAGATAGCAATACAGAAATGTACACCAACCAGTTGCTGTATTGCAGCCTCCTCTTCTTTGCGGTAATAATCTGCATAAGCTAACTGCTCATCAGCATTCCGATGCTTGCTTCTATAAATGACAATAAATCCAGGATTACCACCACACTCCTATTCGTACTGCCTATCTCTAGCACTATATCTGCAGTGACCAGTGTAACTAGTTGATACCACCACTGGAGCAATCAAGCGTTACCACATGAATGAGTTTGTGGACTAGTTACGGTGCACAAGTGAGTAACAACAGACCACAAGATGAGTGCTGCTTAAACCAGCATCTGGATTGACGTGAGAACATTTATTTTAGCACATACATGTATCACATGCGCCCTGATTCTTTCTGAGACTTTGGCGCTTTATAAATCATTTACTTACTTACTTACTTACTCCAGACTGTACTGTGACATACAAATAATGGCAGTGGCTGCACACAGAGCTGCTCTGACCCACTGTGAATACAGCCACTCACATTAAAAAGTGCCTAAATGTGCTGCAGTTGTACAACTGTCGTGCAGCAGTTGCACAACTGCTACACAACAGTCAGGTTGATTACCATCCAGATGCTATGAAATTCTGCAAAAATTCCCTGATGATTCATGGCACTCCTAAACATTTTAATTTAACCAGAACTCAACTAGAGTAACCTAAAACTAACTAAAATGCAGTGCAAATATAAATATTAGAAACTGAAACATAACTATGCAACATTTAGCAAGAAACAGCATAAAATAACTGGCACAGCACAGCAGATAAATCATGTTTTGTTATCATTAACAAACCCTACCATGGTCAGCCACCTTGCCATGGTGGTGGGGCTTTGCACCAATGACCTGAAAGATTTCTAAAATCTGGCGGTGAGGAGCTAACTAAGAGCTGACCAAACCCATGAGAGCAGATTGCTACACATTACCAGTGCTTTTGTGCTGGTTTCGGCTTCACGGCCGACTACGGCTTCATAGCCGTCTATTTACAGCTTCACAGCCATTTACGGCTTTATAGCCGTTACCTGTAACCTTGTGGTTACATTCGGAGACGTGCAGTAGGCCAAGCTTATACGGCCTCAGCGCTGGGCAGATGTAAGAGCCTGTCCACCCCGAAAAGTAAGGTAAGGATCATTAACAAAGTCTGTAATTATCAACAGACCTAAATAACACGTCATAGTGCAAGTCTCAAAAGCGAACTGTGACGTCAAAGTGCCGCTCAAAGTGCACTGGGTTTGCCACAGCGAAGTGTCGGCAATCCATGGAATTTTGCTTTCTTCACGTAACTCTATATAAGAAATATATGTGCGTTAATTACTTCTACTCTCCTGGTTCAATCTGCATCAAGTCGAGTTCAGTTATCTCATGGAAGCGTAGCCCTACATCCCTAATTGCTGTTAATTGTCGCACCTACTAAGACTCAGTGTGTTTGAAAAATATTCAGCACCGACGAGATTTCAAACGTGGAGTTGCTATTGACTTTGCAAGGAATTTCTGCTCAGGCTTGGTGCTGTTTATGATATGTTGTTACTGGCATAGCGGGGGGAAACGTCCTAAGCACTATACAATTCACACACATTAACAGTAACACATTTACATTAACGTTACATTAGGACTAGCCTAGAATGGTTATAACTGGATCACGTCACAATTAAAAATAAACATTGTTCGTTGTTTATGTTGTCGTTCGTTAAGTGGTTTATGACAGTAAAACATTGTGAATGTTATCTTGGACGAAAGACAGCGGTTTAGCAGTTTTATCTTCCACCTGTATGTTAGGGTTGAGATTGGGGCTGAAAATAGGGTTATGAAATTAGGGCTCCAGCATTAGGCTTAGAGTTAGGACTAGGGTTATGGTTAGGGTTAGTGTTGGGGTTAGGGTTAGGTATAGGTTTAGGGTTAAGGTTGCGGATGGAAAGTAGCAGTTAAGAGGTCTTTGGTCTTCCGCCCTTGCGGACGGACGATAACACAGAGCATAGAACATGTTCGTTTTGCACATATGTGAAATAATTTGAGATGTGTAGTAATTTTTTTCCGAGATGCCCTTGTGACGTACTACAGGCGTAGCACCATCTCACGTGGTACCCTTATACTGCAATTGCACCATTTCAAACTTCGGGATGGTGAACTTTTGCGGGGACAATATCTGCAAGCGGCTCTGTATGCAGCATCCCGACGTGCCAGTGTTTTTATACCTTCTGTATGAAGAACAGACTGGTCTATAGCTGACAACAGCCGCTTTGCCAGTATCAGGATCAAGTGGATATCCACCCAACACAGACTGAGGTGTGGTTTCGACACGGACGCGCGGGCCGCCGATTTTGAACCAGTCATTTATCTGGTCGCATGTTGGATCTGCGCCCATCAGTTTGATGCGCGACATGTTTGCGCAGCGTGATTTTGCTACGAATTTGGCAGATTCATGTGCATTCTGCCGACGAAACTTTTTCTCACCATTCGTAACTACAGTTCCCAATCTACTTCCGCTACGTCACAGACGACCAGTGATGGGTCAATATCAGAAATTCGCATTTCGATACGATATGGACGGATCATACAAATGATGCGGCAGCGTCGCAGCGACACTGAGCAAATAATTATCGCGATATCGATAAGTTTTGTTTCATGTTTTAACGCTATGCTTTATGATTTTATTCGTATGGCGCTACCAGTTTTCGGCCGACCGTACTAAAAGGGTCGTTCCTATACCAATTAATTAAGGCAATCTGTCGTCACTCCTCTCTTATCTGTAACGCATGTATTGTGGCTAAACGGTACGTCGTACGAAGTCAACAAAGGTACTGTTGCATAGGGTGATAATGACTTTCTATAATGCTGTCAAAATAACCTTGTATATTTTGGCACCGATTTGCAGCAATTTTTTTGGCATCCGTCACCCACATGCGTCAAATTACCGTACCGTACTTAAGCGTTGACTATAGCGATTGATAGCAGCGTTACTATGACATGTATGGGACTGTAGTCAATATCTCAAGAACTTCATAATTCATTCGTACTGTTTTTATATTTTTTATGCTTTCCCCTTTGTGCTGTCATATGCCTAATTTTTATGTACTGTGATGCCTATAAGTGCTCATGGCCTTGGCATTGTACTTGGTTTCCAAGTTTCAAATAAAAATAAAATAAATAAACTTCTATATATACTTTCTCTCCGCTACCAGCTGTTGGACGATGGCCTTCAGGCATAGATGGAACGTAGATCGGCCTTTCCTAGCGACGGCTGGACTTCTTGTTTTTGACGGACAGACAGACAGACGGACCGCCACCTCAACGATAGCTGAGACGCGCTAAGCACTATACGAGCTGTCGCTCGTGAAAAAGTACGCCTACAGTGTTAAAGCATAGTGTAGGCCTATCAAAATATTAATTTACGGTAGACCTATAAGCAATACGCTCTACCAGCGAAGACAAATGCAGTCAAAGACGTAATGAATCACTGAGTGATTGCTTGTGCGACACAGCTGGGAGAGTTGATTCAACTGTGATGATGGTAGTGGATCTGGATTACGGAGTTTTTGTGGTTGTACAAGAGCTGGATGATAGTGAACAGACATTTGGGACGTATAGCCGTCAACGAAACAACAACAACAACATAACTAATGATTCGTGTATACATTTTCTGGTAAGACTTACCGTTTAGCCACAATACATGCATTACAGACAGACGATATTATGACGACCATAGCAAAAGCTTGACCTTAACGGTTGGCCAAAAATGATACCTCCTTGAGGCCAGTTAGTCAGTTTATTGCTTTTGGCGCACTGTTTGTTTTGGTCAGAATGAAATTAAGAATTAAGTTATTTTACGCGTAGTCAAAGACAAAAATCGCACGTCATTGCTCAGTTTTTGTTGTTTATTAATTACGTTATTTGTAAGTAATTAATCTTCTTCTTCTGGTATCTAATACGACCACAACGCGTCGATTAACTTCTTGGTCGATCTCTGAGTAGAAACTCTGTTAACACATCAAAGTAAAATCTTCTGACGTAAATTCCACCATCAAAAACAACTGAACTGTGAAAACATCTATTGTCGATTAGAGACAACCGGAAACCAGTGTTGATAGTGCAAAAGTTAAAGCTTTCTACGAGTTACTACAATAAACTGAAAAAGTGCTTCCTTTATATGTCTAGCCTGCTTTCTGCTGATATTTTCTGACTGATTATAAGGTGCCAATAACAATCTCTCTGTCAAATGTTTTTCTTCTTTCACCGATTCTAATATGTCATCAACAGCATCTCTCAATTCACTTCTAGCTTCATGATGTCTGGTACAGTGTAACAAATAGTGTTCTGCAGATTCTCTGTCATAACCATATTCACAAACTGGGGTGTCAGAAAGTCCTGTTCTATATGCAATCGCATCTTCTTTCAACATAGTATTGTGCAGTAAAAGACGATAGTAGGAAATAGCAACATTTCTATCTTCAGGTAAACGAATCTTTACTCCAACTCTCGGTATAATTTGTCTGGTATAATTACCAGTAACATCATTATTCCACTTGAATTGCCATGATTTCCGAGCAGTGTCTACTGAGACTTTAACTGCATCTGCAAAAGTGACAATATTTGGAGCATACAATACTCCTGCATAAATTTAATGTGCTGTGTCTTTGGCAATGGAATCAACCATGTCATTATATTGAATTCCAGAATGTGCGGGTATCCAAGCAAGAAAAACATCAATATTCATCTCTGTAAGTTCATCCTCCAAACTGACGAGACTTTCAGATAGTTCTAAATGTCTTCTGACACACTTCCTATTTATATCTGTTTCGATCACATAAGCACAGTCACTGAAAATGTAAGCACACTCTCTACTTCTTCTGTAACTGCTGCACGGAAAAAGTCCAGAGTAAGTTTTATACCTAGAAGAACACCTTCAAATTCACATGTAACTGAATCTGTCTTCATTGCAACAGCTTTTCTGTCTGTTACAACAACACCAAGCCAGGTGGAATGAGAACTGCTGCACATGCCCCACAGCCAACTGTGCCACTGCAAACTGAACCATCGGTGAAAACCATAACTTGTTTACCTTTTTTAGCTTTGATGAAATCATTTGCTTCTTCTACATCTTGTTTCTGTTCACCAGGAGATCTATCATGATAACTTCTACTTCCACGAGTTATAACAGGGACTGTGGAGAGTTTAGTGGTACTGAACAAAATTTTGGAAGACGTATGTGGCACACTTCTAACAGTAAATCTATCAAGGCTTCGACATAGTTGCTTACTTACTGTAGTAAGGTAACACATTGGTGTAAAATTCAAACTATTATGTGTAGATGTTTCCATAAGTTTTTTTCCAGTAATAACAGTTATAGGACTATTGATGAGGCGTAGATATTCTCTTGAGCAAAGGTCTCTAATTCGTATTTTTATCAGAATTATACCAGTGACAACTTCTATGGCAACTGACGAGGAACGTGCTTCAGCACCCACTATTCTTCTCTAACTTTCATTCTGCGTACTTTCAAGTTTATCCTTGTCCTTCGTGATGACAGAAGCCCATACCAGTGCTGCATATTCAAGGTGTGGTCAAATTAGAGACTTGACAAACTGGACCGGAATTTCTTCCTGTCCATCAAAAAAGTCCAAATATCCTTGCAGCTGCTTGCTGTGCTGTAGAAGCTGCATAATCAACATCTAGTGAAAAATTGAGAAGTGGATCTAACCATCATCATCATCATCATCATCATCATCGACAACCGTGGGCTCAATGCCCGTTGGTGTCTGACGCCATTCTTACTATCGCTGCCCACCGCTGCCTATCTAGGGCAGCGTGGCTTAACTCCTGCAGGGTTGTCCCA
>Ga0209671_1009640_pt1 | contig 10124 bp, 8 predicted proteins | sample WorMetHERISLAND2_2_FD_187401 | JGI IMG/M metagenome (GOLD analysis project Ga0209671, IMG submission 187401) | Marine gutless worms symbiont microbial communities from Max Planck institute for Marine Microbiology, Germany - Olavius geniculatus... | ecosystem: Host-associated > Annelida >... | reverse complement strand
TATACATGCAGACACAAAGAGCAACCACAAACACAGTCAGCAAAACACATCAGCTACACACAGGAACAATTCCAATGTTTCTGAGATTAATTATCAGCATATTGCCAGACGACCACCAGTGTGCACTGTATACATGATGGAGATTGTGCATGATAGTGTTAAAACTGGGGATCTTCAAATCGATCAGAACAGCAGTTCATAATGTGTATGTGTGTGATAATTTATAAGAAGCATATATGAAATTGACATGTGATTTGAAACGAAATACGGCATTATGTTACGTTATGCGAAATATTCTAATCTATCAGTGCCCACGGTGACGTCATGACCCTAGCCCATATATAGATCATGAATATTAATGGCCTAGCCGACGACCTCATCATTCTATGCTAGGCCATTAATATTCGTGATGTCTCTAGGCTAAACTCCTGACGTCACCGTGGGCCATCATGGCGGCGCATTTTTTATGTTGTTTTCGTAGATCGTCGACTTCAAAGGTAAATTTTTCTGTGTTGACAAAACACTGGGTGCCAATATTACTGTCAAAGTTATCAGAAAATTCTGCACTTTCAGGAAAATGGATAAAATGTATATGTTAATTTCGGTGTCCACGGACCTTTAATGGTTTCTTATATATCAAGGTGGTGAGACATTGATGTATTAACCACTTGATAGCGGCCCGACCGGTAATCAAACCCTTGACCTTTCACTTGTAAGTCCAGCATGCTAACTGTTACTCCACCAAGCCATCAGTACAAGTACCACAGCTACTACAACTTGTACAACTACTGTACAACTGCGATGTGTCGTGTATAGGTGTTGGCTAATGTTGGAGCGATGTCGTCAGTCGTTGCAGTATCGCCAGATCTCGTGCTGTGATCATCTCCCGTTCTCGAACCTTTCTGGCCATCCTCTGGAGTCGCTCAGCAAACATCGCCTCTACGCTAAATTGCCCAAGCTGCCGGAACACTACCTGGTAATAGATGCAACATTGCTAGCTGGTCCTGGTCACCGATCACATGATTGGTGATGCAGTAATGATCATGGTGGTCCGCTTTTTAGCCCATCATCTATAAGAGTCACTCTCTATCAGTGGTTTTTACAGACATGGCAAAGTAAATCTTCACGTCTGTTGTGTGTAACCCATCTAGTTACTGACCGACTTTTTTCATCAATACACAGTTCAGGAAATGTGCATTACTGGAGCACAATGATCGTAATGAAATTAGCATGCACTGTGGGCTTGCATGCTGGCAGAAGGTTGACATTTAGAACACCAAATGTGATGATGCTAATTGCCGTGTGAATGGCAGTAACTTTGACTTTTTGACATGTTTTCATTCTGTTGTTCACCCCAAAAGCCTCAGATTCAATTTTTTTGTCACTTTACATATTAGTTTCACAAAATTGTTACAAGTGTTTCTGTAAAGGTTAAACTTTCTGTTCTGTTGTTGTACGCTGTGTCCCAAAAAGCATCCCTGACATTTTCGACTGTAATTTGAAAACCAATTATCAGATTTTGATAATTTCTGGTACAAATATTCCTGACACAACTTGCCATCAAATGACCATTCAGTTTTCCACCTCACCCAACGTTTGTTTTTGCACTACCTGGGGAAACTGCAACCAGCGCAATATCACTTTTTTTATCCAATGTGATATGATTGCTTAATTAACATAATCCGTAAAAACACATTTTGTTCACATTTCTGATGCTTTGGCTGAGATTTTATCCAGTTGTCCATTTTTCAACTGCCTGCAATAAAATTGCTTGAAGTGTTGGCCCACTATGCGAACACAGGCATGGAGGTGCTTTCTCCATTCGTTGACAGCAGTATCGATAATATTCTGCTCCGGACCGATCCAGGCTGTACCAGTCGCTTCTTGACTCTTCAAACATTCCTAAACTTCATCTGGTAGACACACTGCTGCATGACAGTCAAACCTTGTAATACACCTGCTGTTGGGGCCCACAGATTAGGATAGATGGAATTTATTGACATTTTTTTTATTCATTGGTCTGTTTTGCCCAGGTAGTGCAAAAGCAGACGTTGGGTGAGTTGAAACTATAACACTTATTTATTAGCCAGTTGTGTGAGAAATATTTCTGCTAAATATTATTAAAATCTGCTAATCTTTATACAAATTACGATCGATAATGTCCGGGATGTTTTTCAGGTTTTCTGTTTATTTCAACACGTACTTCGCTTGATCTGCTTTTCTTAGATAGTGCAGAAGCATACATCTGGTGAGGTGGGAAACTGAACAGTCATTAAATATCAAGTTGTGTGAGGATTATTCTACCAAAAATTATCAACATCTGATAATTGGTTTTCATGTTACAGTTGAAAATGTTGGGGATGTTTTTTTGGGACACAATGTATGTAGGCTACATGCATTGCCTGGAAAGGCCATCCTTGAAAGATTTATACTGTGTCGGGTGGGACGTTAAATCCTACACACTGACTCGCTCACTCATTAAGCAAGAATGGTGATTTGAGGAGTTTATATATTATTACATTAGCTTATTAACTACAGTGTACTTGGTCGGTTGTTAACAATCATAATGTGACAGTGGCTTCATTGACGTAGTGAAAGTTTTTGGAATATTGCTGTGATTTGCTGTATTTTGGTGAATTTAGTGGTTATAGTAGGAATGGTAGTTATAGTAATTGTATTTCCCAGCGTGTAGTATATTAGTAATGTAGCCTGTTGATCAGAGTATACTTGATGGACTGTGCGACAGGTGGTTGAAGTGCACGACATGACTCCGTTGAAGAAGCGAAAGATCGTGGAGTATCGCTATCACCTGCTGCAAGTCAAGCCAGACACTGGCGGCTCTGATGGCAGTAGCAGCTCGGCTAACATTGCGCTGGATTCAGTCGCCACGGATCAGTCAACAACTGTGTTTCTACGTGCCGGGCATCTGGTCCAGATTGACTCGTTTCTCTCCACACATGGCCAGTGCGGCCGACTCTTTGGTATCTGCCAGTTTTAACGAGTCTCGTCTTATCTTTTAGCTGTCACTGTGAGGAAATCCATCTAGTCCAAGCAGTGTTTGTTTACTTGTTTATTTTGCCTTCACCACCTCGACACTCATAGTGGGTGGGCTGACTAGTTTTCTAGTAAACCTCAAAATGTCAGCTCTTGGGGGAAAAGTCTGTTAGTAGTAGACAGGGAATCGGTCTAAAAACTGGGACATTTTTAAGAAAAAAAATTTGTGATGCAAAAAAAATGTTTTTTTTTGGTTATGTCTTTAGTTGGGGCATAGTATCATGGCAGTTGCATGTCATCGATGGTGAATTTTCGATGCATTGCATTATCTTACTGTTATACTGCTAGCATTGCTTTCTGTGCTGTTAGTGTGCATGACAACGGTAACAGTCCAGAACTTGGGAAACAGGGGCCAAATTTACGAAACTTTCCTAAGACATTTTCCAGAGATCTTCATGTCAGATGATTTAGGAATTTCAAAGAAGTTTACTTTTTCGAACTTTTGACGGCTATCTTTGCGTTTCCAAAGAACTTCTTCTTTTCTTATCTTCCTAAACCAGTTCAACGAATCAGATGCGCTTATATCGACCATGTGATATAATCACCTTAGTTTCAAAACTTCTTAGGAACTTCTTTGGAAAACTTCTTATCTTGGCACATCGACGAGAAATGCAATTTACACACCATTTCGTTGTTCCAGTTGACCAAACGCCAATTTGCTTTACCTACTCATTGCTGATTTTACCGCAACGTCACAAAAATAACATAATTACGACATCACATATGACGTCTAAGCTAAGTGTCAACATTGTCAACATTTTATCCTAAATTCTTCGTAAGAAGTTTCCAAAGAAGTTTATAAAATTTGGCCACAGTGTCGCAGTATAGCATGAAATTTCGTCGTTAGAGTGTGATGAAAAGACAGCACATGATAACATAGAGGCATTTATGGAACACTAATCACTCTAGCGGGATCGTGATGTTGTCATAATTTAGTGATTTTTAATGTGGATTTTGCCTCTGCTGCAGACACTGTGTCAGACGATGCGGATTATCTCTCACGGAAACGAAAGGTGATTTCCCGTAGTCACAGTATTTTTACGTTTTTTCCAGTGATATTTTCTGGTTGCCTATTTTGCTTATCCATGCTTGTAATTTAGTTTTAGTTTAAACTTACGTTTATGTTCACATATTTAATATAAGGTCATTAGATATTGAATCTGCAGCTGCTCGGTCAGTTTTTTTAATTGCAGCTAAAAACAAGTTTTTTTAATTTACATTCTGGTTCTTCAAACTAATGTTCTTACTGATGACTGTAATGCTGCTGTTATTGTCTTTTAGATGCACAGTCATGATTATGTAGCAAAGTTTATGTATTAACTAACCATCAGCAAAAATGTTATGAAGACTACTGTAACCAACGAACAATCGAACGTTGCAATTACATATAGGGATATTTCGAACGTCTTGTGAAAGACGGACACATCAATAGCAATTATTTTGACAGGAGACAGTAAGGAAGTAGGTGCTCAGGATTTTTGATTTTTTTCAGTGAATTTTCTCTGATGCTTTTAAGATGTCAGTCATATTGAATGCTACTATTTTATATTGCTATGTTTTAATGTACACTGTGTTTCATAAAAAACTGGACCCCTAAGGCAGGTCGGCATGAATTTATCAGAATAAGTTCGCCTAAAATGATTTTTCACATAGTGCACTGCCATTCAGTTGCGGATTCATTGTGCTTGAAAAATTTGGTATGGGCCGAGTACCAGCTGCACGATCTGGCTGAACTGAAGCAGCGACTTGTTAAGGTCTGGAGTGACTTGGAACAGACGATTGTGGACAAGGCCATTGACCAGTGGATGAAACGACTCAAAGCCTGCGTCAAGGCCAAAGGACAACATTTTGAACATTTACTATAACTTTGGTCATATGTGTAGATTGCTTGTACCGACGCTTTTTCGATATTAAAGCCGTTTTCTTGAAGTTGTAGCAAGAAGTTTCGTGGTCCGGTTTTTTATGAAACACAGTGTATACCGTGCACTACAATGCAGGCAATTTGGCTGCATGATCAGTGAACATGTATGTCTGAATTTTTAGTTTATGAAAAGAATGGAAGAAGTACTTTGATGCAGAGTGCTTGCGTTGGTGTGTGTGTATGCAGTTGTTACTCGGAGATAAGTCGGGACCTCTGGCAAAGAAACGTCCATACTCATCGGTTTGGTTTGTTCCAGAGTTGATGCACATCATTGCCATGTGTGAAGAACAAATGCCACTCGTGGAGCTGGGTGAAGAGGCAAGTCTTTATTGTCATCATTTCTAATAGTACTCTTGTAGCAGTAGTAGTACAAGATACTGTTTGCACAGTTCCGGAAGTAATTTTAGTTCCATTGGCTCGTAGTATATAAGTTGATTGCTAGATTGCACTGTATGTGTTGATGAAAAGGTTATGACGAAGTGTGATATTATATATTGCTGCAATTATTTTGTGGGATCAGATTTTTGGTTAATCTGTAGAAATGCCAAATTTGTATTATACTTGTATGGTTAGTGTGATGTTGAAAACACTTGCATCGTGCTGGTTTTTAGAACATATTTTTCATCATCATATCATTACTGCTGTTGTTTGCAGCAGAAAGCTGGTGTGATGGTGCAGCCAGATGCAAATTTTTAGGTAAAAGGTAGAGTCCCGTACTCTGTTACGAGCATAGGGTCTTGAGCTGAACTCGTTCTTGGAGCTTTTTCAGCTTGCAAGTGATGTAGTTATGAACCTGGCAGTAAGCTGCAGTACTTTCCACCACTCTCACAGTTACCTCACCGCCATTTAGTGGGTCCTCATTGGTGACTGGCACACGCACTGGCTGTGTGCGAGTCAAACTCTGGATCTCTTGATTTCCAATACATTATTCTAACCAGTATGCCACTGAAACACACAGTTATGTAGATGAATGTTAAAGTGGTTCTTAGGGCTGGTTTCTGGATCTTAACTGGCCGGTCAAGTTAGTGTTAACTGACAGATTTGCATAACTCGCGTTTCCCGTTGCACTAACCAGTGGTCAAAATGGCCTTCAAATTAACTGGCCAACATCGGGCAGTTAGCTAACCGTCGATCGTAGTTATCGTATTTAACGCAACTTTTGTATCATTTTGCAAGCAGTTAATTGAAGAATGTGATACTATAAAGCGATTTCACCGTATATAGCATTGTCTTTAAAATGCACGAGGAGACGTTTGCTGCTACAAATTCTACTACTAAATCCATTGATGAGTGGACAAAATGGCTGTCCACATATTGCTTGGCTGGCTCGTGCGCTGGCTGAGGAGCGCTTGCGCTCATTAATATTCATGATGCCCGCCTGCGCTAGGCCACGGCCTAGTGGCTTGGCGGAAGTGATAGGTGTCATGTGCGTCGTTGCTAAGCAACTATAGTTTACCGCTCAGTTAGCTGACAGCCAGTCAGATTTTGTTCAGAAATGCGCACAAACTTAACTAGCGAGTTCTAGTTAACAGATGGTTTGCTAATTGATCAGTTAACTAAAAGATCCAGAAACTGGCCCTTAGTCAGTTTTAGTTAATCCTCTATTGCATTGCAGCTGGATAGGAGAAACATTGCTCACCAAGGAATACAGGTTGATGGGGAAGGAGTTTCAACGTCTCTCACCTTGCTGCAGTAAGCTGTGTCCAGTCTTTTAGTTTTTCAATTTTCTATGTTCACTTGTTTGTTTTGCTCAGTACTGTTTTGTGAGTAATGAGTCATGGGGTAGAATTTGATACCATTTTTCTGTGGTATGCAGAAATGTGTGTGGCTCAGTAGTCTAACGGTAATATGCCGGACTTGTAATCCTGAGGTAACTCAGAGGCGCAGGTTCGACTTTGCACCGGGACACTGCCAGGTAACGACCTTAGACAAGTTGTTTACACGCATGTGCCTCTGTCACCAAGCAGTATAATTTGGTACCGGCTTCACCGCTGGGATGTAAATAAGGCACACCGCGCGATACACTGGCCCCGTATCCATGGTCTTGCAGTGTAAAAACTGGTGTCTGGTTGAGGGCCTTAGGAAAAGGAGGCTGTAAGGCTCGGGAAGGACTTTACGTTTACCGGGGTACTTTACGTTTTTTTGTGGTTCCCATTAATGAACATTATCTCAATAATTGGAGTATTTTAAAGTTATTTTTGTAATCAGACGTGATTATTTTGCCAAATTTCGTGCTTTGACACAAACACGTCTCCCTAGTGGTTGTAGCTGTGGCTAACCAACATGTTGTTAATCTGTCGGACGGCAGTGCGGATGGTGATAGTTAATCACTGCATGTTTCAGGGCTCCAGCATGTCCAGCCGGTATGAGTGCTGCCAGCGTAGATCAACTGCGGCAAAGTCTCGTCTCATTTACGTTTAGAATACAGTCACGCACTGTCCGCATCTTCATTGTTGAGGTAGCTGTTGCTGTTTGTATCTCTGTAACCGTACAGAATTGTACTTAATCTCTACTTCTTCATACAGCTGAGCCTTGGTGTTCAACCCCTTGTCCTCCAGTAGACAGCATTCTGACATCGATGACTGGAGCATAAGAGGGAAGATTATTGGAACTGCCATTGTTGTTAGTCACATATGCACACATTGGATTGGCAGTTCTTGCAATTTTAGGTTTAGGTTGTTTTTAGGTTTTGTTTCTCGTAAAGGTTAAACTTTGTATAAAGGTTGAACGTTTTTGTTTCGTTATTATGCATACGTGCATTTTGCCTGGAAAGGCCGTCCTCGAAATGACCTATAATGTGTTGCCTCAGATTCAGGGAGTATCTCGCTGGCATTGTGCGCTTTATAAATTAAAATTAAATTTACTTACGTTAAACCCTACTCACTCAGTCACTCTCTTTGCCTTGGTGGTGTCAAATTGAACTTGTACATTCTTTATAATTTTGTCGCTGGCTCAGTCCATTTTCGTACAGTCTCCAGCTGGCTTCATGTGGCTCGGTGATGTATGATAGGGACACTAATCATAGGGACACTAATCATTTGCTTGTGCTTTGATTGCAGTTTTTGTTTGATTTTTTTAGCATGGCGGAAGTTCTAGTGTGCAATTTATTTGCAAAACATCCTAGGTCTTACGGTTAGATTTTCTCTAAGATTTTTCTAAGTTTTCAAAAACTCATTTATGAGCAAGTTTTTGTACCTTATTAAATAGTTCTTTTTACGTTTTTATTAGCCATATTTTAAAAAGATTTTTGTCTCACTCTTCCTTAGTTTTTCATAAGTTTAACTTGCAAGCTTTTTTGAAGAGGACGATGCTGTCATATTTAGCTTATAAAGGTGACAGAGTGGATATCTGTTAAACACTGTAAGTGATTTTACTGCCTAAATTTGCTGCGTATGAAATTTATATTGATTTGTTTCTATTTAGTATTCCTGAGGCTATTTTAGGCTGGATGCCACCTGTCGAGTTTAAGCCATCTAGTTAAGCTATTTCGTGCTACACTGAATTCAGCATGTGTTTGTTGTTTTTTGTGCATAGGCCGTGTTTACACGCCCACCTATTGAGATATCCAACGCACATGAGTCTGGTATATTTTGTTTTTTTCTTGTTAATAATTCTGTTTTGTTAACTAATTAGACATTTTTGGGGGTCGTAATTGATGAATTTATTACTATAAACATTCATTTTTGATGTTGCGTTTCATTTGTTTTTCGTTATCGTACATGCAGAACTCTGAAGTTAGCCATGTGTTGGGACATGTGTTGTGTAATGTCAGGCCGGTATCAGCGACTTCTGCTGGTGAAAGATAAACTGACGTTGAGTAGTGTAGAGAAGATTGTTGACACATTCGTTGTTGACGAGTGGACAGCAGTGGCCAAACTTTATGAAGCCGTCGCTCAGTTTGCACCAGTTTATAAAGGTCAGTGGACATTTTCACCGGTGCATCTTATATACTACGCTCCACTACTTCAGTGTTGTAAGCTTGTTATCCGACGAGTCATACAACGAGCTGTACAGCAACATCTTGACGTGTCACGATGTTGTGGATTTGCTGTAGGTTTTAAATTCTGTGTGGAACTGTTGTATGCCTCGTTGTGGATTTGCTGAAGACTTTCAGTCTGTTGTGGATTTGTTGTACAGCAAATTAAATTAAGAAGAGTTTGGGCTTGAACATTTCATTGTAATAACGATGGTAATTGTAATAATAATAATAATAATAATAATAATAATAATAATAGTAATAGTAATAGTAATAGTGTAGTAATAATAGTAGAAGGAACAGATGTGACAGTGTTTGTGGTGCACAGCCATTGCAAGAACTTACTCAGTTCATCTGATAAATGTAGCACATTGCCAGGCGACCGCCAACCTTTAGTCCAGGCCAGAAGTTTTGAGCTGCAATTTGCTGTTACTCAGCTGAAAAGCCGATGTTCATTTTGTTGTCTGTTCGCAGTCAGAAGGTTGAGTCTACCTGGTGGCTGGTTACGTAGATAAATGGTTTACACGTCTGTAGACAGTGTTGTACGGTTGCTTACACATTGATTGTCGTCAGTTTGACCGACTGTAGATGATGCTGACTTGAGTCGAGACGTTGAGGTAAAATCATACAATTTCCGTCAGCTTGAACTTGCCTATGGACCAGCAAAATGTTTCACGGTTTGTATTTGTCTTCTCCACTGTATTATTTGTATGGCAGGACATCCGTCTATCCGTCATGCACAGAGAAAGAAAATGATGTAACGTAGAAGTAACCTGTCTGCCAACTTTGATTGTAAAAGGTCAAAGGTGAAGGCCAAAAACCTCCAGAAATTGATGCATGTCTCGTGTACACATGGTGTGACCTACCGGTAATTTGTGGTGGATTTTGTATGCATCTGTGACATAATAGATCAGTCTATGTAAAAGTGGACTTAAAGTTGAAATTCCAGGTAAGTAAGTGCTCTGCGGGAACTGTTAGGTGGATGACTGCACAATATGTGGGCACTGGGCTGACATATTTTTCTACACCGTGTCTCAAAAAAAAACTAAGCAGATTTATTTTTGTCAGAACTGCCTCAAATTTCCACCGATTTTGATAATTTTTGGCAGAAAGATGGCAAACGATCCAAATATATGCGAGGTGCACTCATTTTCCACCTCACCTAATTTGTGT
>Ga0209671_1009637_pt1 | contig 10126 bp, 10 predicted proteins | sample WorMetHERISLAND2_2_FD_187401 | JGI IMG/M metagenome (GOLD analysis project Ga0209671, IMG submission 187401) | Marine gutless worms symbiont microbial communities from Max Planck institute for Marine Microbiology, Germany - Olavius geniculatus... | ecosystem: Host-associated > Annelida >... | reverse complement strand
AATAAACATAAAACAATCATCAGCGCAAATCCACACCGAACAACAATATTATTATTAAATCATAATTGCCTGTTAGATACACAATGTAGCAAAACAAATGATGTAAAAATTTTTTGCTAAAATCACAGTGACAAAATCCTTAATGTCTTGGTCTCATCTCAGTCAAATTGGACCTATGCACCTTGGGTCTCGTCGCAATACGCTTCGGTCTCGGCGCATTACATCTCATCTCGGGTATCGGACCATTTCTTCTTGTCGATACATTTTGCACAGGCATGCCATGCATACCTGCAGTTAGACTGCTACCAATCAGCATGTCACGATATGTCCTGGTCCGTAGCTGGTGGCTTAGATATACTCGTTCACAGCGCCTTTTACGCCTTTACCCTTTCGTTAACTTATTCATCATGAACCAAAATTACGCCATCTGAGTACAGTCTGTACGTCACAGAATGATCTAAAAAACGAAAAATGGAGATTGGAGAGCAGTCTGATAAAGATAATGTCTTTCAAAAACTGGATCGGCCAAACGTAGACAATGTAAGACGATAATCAGTTGCAGTTTACTGGCTTCAGTTGCTTGCAAATTGCGATAAACCTAGTGGCCCACGTCTGCAAGACTGCAAGTGCAAGTAAGCCCCTACGGTACAAGCTGTTAATCTATCAAAATAATTTTTAAATGAGGTGTAAAAGTGACTGCTAAAATAATGCCTGAAATACCATTTGTGGCATTTACATGTCATTTTATTTTAAAGCCAATATAAAAGCAAAGAGAAAAATGCATAAAATGTGTCATTTTCAATGGTTTTCGCCATGCGTCTTGGCCTATTGGCCAACGTCTCAAAAGCTGCAAACGCCTCGTCTTTGTCTTGGAAACATGCATCTTGGGTCTCACCTCAAAAGGTCTCGTGCACATCCCTGATCACTACAAGCTCCAATAAAGACTAATTGCAATACAAGAAACTGGAGCTAACAACACTAAAAATCAAGCTGTTAAATTATGTCCACCCAAAAGCCAGATAGTAAACAGAAATGCAGCATACACAGCGTGACGATGAAATCTCTTTCAAATAAAAGCAGTCACACGTCATTACCAAACCGGCACTGTCACAGCTAGCTAGGGACTGCAGCCAGCCGCTAGTCGACATATCCTACAAATGCCAACAGAGATACATTCAGAATAATAACTCAAAGTTTTCTCTTAGCAGAAACATGAAATCGAACAAGAAAAATCAGCCTGTATATCACTGCCAAAAAGCCCTTGAGAACACGCCCTGCACAATATGATGGACTGTGTACTTGCACACAGCACATAATAGCACTTCAGTGTTATGGTATTCAAATGCAAAATGTAACAAAAAGAAACAGATCACAAAAATCAGACCAATATTAACATGAATGGTCACGTGAATAAAAAATAGCTGTACACGTAAATAAGACAAGAAAAGCCCTGCTAACGCAAACAAGAACGCACAACAGCTGCGATGCATGTTTGAAAGCCCAGTAAAACTAAGTCTAAATCAGTCGCCAGAGGGCGCCAGACGACCCGTGGCTATAGTGTCTATAGTGTTTTACTCGTACTCACCAGAGGGCATGATGTGTCTCATTCAGCTGACGCCTTATCGGCTAGATATCGCAAATTTTCCCTACCCTTCTCTCATTTAGCACCCTTGTTCAGGGTGACCCTCTTCGAACTTATGGAATAGCTTCATGGTTCCTGAAACTGGAGTCTTCCGGGCAGCCGACAGTGAAGATTTGGTGATCCTAGCTTGCACCATTTTTGACTGATCCACCCGTGTGACAGATGGACGAATGGACAGACAGAATTGCGATGGCTAAGATGCGCTACAGCAGTACCTGCTGTTGCGCGTAAAAACTGACATTGACCAACCCAGATGCTGGCATTGTGCAGTGTAAGTGTCAACGACTTCCAGTAAGACTGTGAGTCCACATTCAGTAGAATACAGCGATTACGTTCATACCTAACAACAGCCAGCCAGACAGACGACATGCATGTTCCACTCCAGTCAATCAACACATGCCACACCAACTAGTGTCTTTTGCTGAAATTTACTTGTACAAATCATGAATATGACATTTCGCTTAACTCGTTCAAACCCAGCCAAAGCAATGCTGCAGAAAATCCTAGGGAATTTTTTTACACCGGACCACCCGCATCAATGAGTGGCGAAATTTAGTAGTGGTAAAGAACTGACTTACCGTCAAGTCCGAATGGCCACTTAGCCTGTGGTCTTGTGGCTTCAGATGGTCTACTAGACTAAGCTATCACCGAACAATGTCAACATACCACAGTAACGTCTATCACTCAATCTAGTCATTTACAGTTGCCTTACCCTAACTAGCTACTATACCTCTCAGCCAATTTCTGGAACTAAACACATTAGATTGGGTCCTGTGAAATAACTTTTTTCAAACTGTTGGAAGTTGGACAGTTTTTACAGACCAGATGCTGCTCATGCTGACAAACAAACAGTATCACAGCAGCGACTCCCGTGTTTTCCATGATGGATACATCCACTCATAGGTTTCATTGACAACAATGTCTTAAAAACCAATTTTATCAGCAAACTATTGGAACAACAAATGCAAAACAAAACTCATCAATCGTGCTCCAAATTTAAATGCCATCTACTCTGACCAAATGAGACAGAACAGATGCTTGCACGTTTGTTACTTAAAACATGCAACACTCACAAGTACTGCCACTCAAAGAAAAAAAACAAAAGTGCCAGCAAACAAGCTGTTAATCAGCTAACAATGAAAAGTTAGTTTCTTGTTCTTAATCAGTCAGTCTACCTAACTCATAAATATTCATGACGTCAGTGCTGGCGTTGAGTGACTCAGCGATCAGTGTGTCCAACAACAGTGGCCATTAATGTCATTAACAACTTAGTGTTCCTAGGCAACAGATGAATGTAATCTGGCAGTTTGCTAACAAAATAGTTAGCTGAAAGGCAAGACACCTGGCCCTAAATAAATTAACTGATGAGTTAAGTGCAGCGATGGCAAGCAGTGAGAAGACTCACGTGTAGCATTCATCGGCAGCACAGCATAATGCTGAGATGTCACTTGGCGGCCACACAACTCGACGCAGCAGACCTCTTGGTGTTGGTTTGCCAGAGTTGGCATCGACATCGCCATCAGTTTTGTCACTGGTCGGAACGGCTTCATAGTGAGTGGCTGATGCAACCGGCTCATTGATGTTCCACGTTCTCACGGCTCTGTACCAGAAACCACTGCTACAACTGCACTAATACTACCAGCACCCACCTCTTCTTTAGTCTGTCTACTTTTAGATGCCACATCGTTTCTACTACTCTGCATAATTCACTTTCCCTATTCACTTTCCCTGACTTTTCCCTGACTTTCCAGGACAAAATTAATCATTTCCCCTGACTAATATGTTCACGCGAAATACCAATGTCGGTTTTCAATCGCTTGCAATCACACTAGAAACAAGAGTGGCAGAACAAATTCAAAAAAGGAGGTATAAATAACCTGAGAGCGAAGCAAGCAGAAACAATTCTGAATTGTTGCACGCACTCTATGTACAACAGTTCAAAAATTTTTCTGCATCTTTGTTAACTTTTACACCCTGGTACTTTTATTTTCCCTGACTTTCCCTGACTGTAAGAACCATGACACTAACTCAAAGGTTTACACTTCTCACGTTATAAAAATTTTATCACAATACAATCTTTATTATGCCTCTGCCAACGTAGTGGTAGTAGGCATTATAATTCCAGATTGCTCGTGCGTCCATGAATCCCGAACAAGCATTGTTAGCACAATATCTCGAGTATTTGCTGATGGAATTTGACCATTTTCACCACTAACAGACTTTGGAGCAAGGATGAATGCATCAAGTTTTGGGGTCAAAAGGTCAAGGTGGGGTCAAACATGTCCCAAAATGCAATTTTGGCCTTGTTGCTGTCACACGTTAGTGGAGATATAATAGTCGACAGAGTTGTAACTACCACCTATTATATCTAAGTTATTGTTGTTGTGTCAGTAACTGATGCTACCTTCTTCGAAAGACTGTCCGTCAGCCGTCAGTGTTGCAGATAGTAAGTAATCACAGATATAAAGAAGTTGGTAAGATGTATAAATTGTATATTGATAAATTGACATAACATATTTGTTACTGGCTCAACTACGAATCTATTCAAAGACATTTTACTTCTCATTTTACTAGCATGCCAAGTGTGTTCGAGTTAATGTGCTGTACAAATTATCTACTTACTTACTTACTTACATACAAACTAAGCATATACATCAACTGAAACTGTCGACAACACTACAATAACCTCTGCAAAATCTTTTACTAACGGTCCTCAAAGCTACTTCAAAACGTACGCCATACTTTGCCTCTACCAGCAACCTTAAAGTATCTAGCAGTTATATAAAATATGCTGCATTAGAAACAAAAATCTCAAAACTAGTATTTTCAGCAAACTTCATTACACCGCAACCTTGACCTTTGGCAATTTGTCTCCAAAACATAATCTGTTCATCTTCATCAAGATGTACTGCTGACTAAAGTATAGCAAAAATGCATCCCAAAAAACATCACACGTGGATGAATGCACCACACATAAACATAACAATTCTAGCACTGCCTACTGCTGTCAGGCACACAAACCACTGGATAAATATACCATTTGGCATATGCTCTACGACGAAATAACATCATGCGAAAAATTGCGTATTATAAATCTAACATTGCTCTACCACATTTTGTGCAAGAAATCGTCGTAGCAACATCTAGAATGTGATACTGATGAAAGCATGGGCAAGCAGAGAAAACGCCAAGAGGTGGGTGACCTGTCGAGCGAGCAAGATGCAACGAGGAAAGAAACTCGCTGGCAGAAAGCAATGCTAGTGACCGGCAACAGATGAGCTGACACTGTCCGGAATGGCCACAACGTAACACTGTGACCGCCAGTAGCAGTAGACAAACGAAGAAGTGAACTCGTCGTATGCAGATTCCACACACTGATGCTACCTGCACATCAAGTTCCATTCATTTCACTGCAAGCGTCACTTCAGTCTGATCCAATTCATTCACCATTCACTTTCAATGCTAAACATTATCATTGGTTGCTGCCTCCAGGTAAACGCAGCCTGGCCATCCCTCCCTGGGCAAGAGCAAGGAATAGCAACAAAAAATGGCATTGCTGGCATGCGTAAACACGAAACAGACACAGTGGATGATGCATTAGTCCCATATCTGTGGTATGGCACGGTAAACTGGTGTCTGTTGTCTGGCTAAGAGATACCGGTAGTGTTGTGTGATACCTGAAATTGGAGCCACGATAACAATACTGTCTCAGGTAACAAATATCGCGATACTATCGCGATACCGGAAGTGCTTATGAAACGTTAGTCCTCAGGCCCGTCAGAGTGGGGAGGGGGTGGTTTTCCGGGGCCCTGGCGACGTTTGAGGGCCCCGCCGTCACTTAAAAAATGCATATTTACAAGGCCTATATGTTTGACAGCGGAACTGATCATCTCTGAATTAAGCTAACGTCAGTCGTCAGTTATGTTGCGACGCTTTTGCAACAAATCTGTATTCTTGGATGATTTCCGCACTGATCAGCTTCAAAGATGTCAAACTCAAAACAGTTTCAGTGCGGCACACACACTCACTCCAGTGATTCAACGTAATTATGATCAATTTTGGTCATTATGCAATACTGCAACACCTTTGCAAAAACTAATCTAAATACATAAACGACGCATGATAGACAGCACAAACAAAACTTCGTCATCAGCAGCCAGCATAGGTCTATGATTCATGCATCGTGCGCATTGCGCGCCCATCAGTCGCACCACAGTTAGATCATGAAAGTTGACAAAATGCCACAATGAACTAGAGATGTGCCTTGGATTCTTGGACTTGCAGAAGTGCAGTGGCCAAACTCCGGGCAACTTGTCAGTGAAGATGTTACAGTACTGCACTCAGGCGGAGACAACTGACACTTATCAACGCATGTGCAAAATGCAAACATATTACTAACTTACAAAAATGGTTTTGATGTGAAGTCCTATTTTCATTGCTGTCACACAGTCTTCAGTTGTCGACAATAGAGCGATTGCATGGTATCGAAACAGGTATCGTCATGTCACGATACTTGGCGATATCGTGGCTCCATGATATATCAAGACCTCTTCGATATTGGTAACGAAACTTCGGTACTCACGATACTTATCAAGGTATCAAAGGTATTGTACAACACTACTAAAAGATAACAAAATGCAAATCAGCATCGACAATTGAACTTATAGCTCTAAAAGAACTTCACCTTTTTCTTCTACACTGCCGCTGCTACTGCAACTAACAATGCCACTGATTCTAGTTTCCCTTTATAACAACTTCAGTTTTTCTTCTAACTGATTTACATTTCTGAATCAATCTAAGATAGGCTGGAGATACCATTTCACTATCAACTGGACTAGTTCCAAAACTGTAAAACAACTTCCGGGTACTGCTATGAAGCAAGTTGCTTAAACGTTGCCAAATGTCTCTCATGTTATCTACCAGCATCGAAACGCCTATCAAAACTAATAGAAAAAGTCATCTATTTCACAAATATAACAAAAAGTCTAGATTAGTACGATACATTGAAAACAGACCGTCGGCGAAGCCGGCTGCAATGAGTCCACAGTCATTACTCAAACTCCAGTCAATGCACAGGCAACTGGCTATTGCACAATTCACACAGAACCAAGATGATATATTTGTGCTGTGACTGTGTATTCTATGATATAATATATACTGGGTGGGTCAAAAAGGTGACACCCTACGTCAATGTAAATGCAAGTACCGCATATTCATAGTGAGTGAAAGACTTCACAGTTGAAATGTGCTGATTTATTTGAAAACAATTTCATAATTCTTCAAAACCCCAGTGTTTCTCTACATGCAGACTGCGAGTCAAACAAGTTAATTAGTCCAAAATTGCTGTGAAATTACAATCTGTGCACATATAAACAAATCTTATTTACATCGAAGATGAAACTATATGATGATGATGATGATGTTATTCAATGATAATGATACCGTGAGTAAACAAAAAGCTGCAAACTCGATGCATCCAGCAAGAAAAGAAAGTGAAATAGCAACAAGACGTCACTTTTTTAGGCCTACCCCGTACAGTGAAGTCAGTACTAAACTAGAAAGCAGCCCGCACACCTCCGCCAAGGCAATGTTGTTCGCTAGGTGGCAGCACCATCTTTGGTTTTGCAGCGGTTTCCCTTATGCCCCATTGAAAGCAATGATAACAAAAATTTCAAAGTGATCCAAAACCCAGGATTCCTTCCGTATCACCCCCAAAATTAAATCACTTGTAGTTTTTGCCATTCCCGACATACCCTCAAAATTTCAGATAGATCCGTCCATAACTTTTTGAGTTATCTTGCTAACACACAGACAGACAGACAGACAGACAAGCAAACAAACAAAGTCTGGCAAAAACATAACCTCCTTGGCGGAGGTAAAGATCTTCATTGTCGTCGTGCAATCAATGTAAAAAATCTTTAAAACAAAATGCACAACCCCAATGTCACGGCTCACAACAACCAAATGCAAGAAGGGCCATCTCTGTCTTTCCGGTCATCACCAAAGAATTCATACAGTTCCAATCCAAAAACTGAAGCCATGTCCCCTGGTGAGTAAACATTACCCTAAACATCGTGTATGGCTCTTTAAGGAAAACCCACAGCGCAGCTATAGAGTGTCACCTGCCACAAGGGATCAAACCTTGTTAAGGGCCACCCAACACAGATGAAAACATCTAGCTTTAACCTCAGCCAGGCAGACCAGTACTCGATTTATGTACCCCAGAGGGACAGAAGGCCGAGTTTAGCTTGGTGCTGATTATACACCTAAACAGGGCTTAACCAATGAGTCACAGCTGTTATAATAGTAGTCATAACAAATTAGCAAAAGCAGGCAACAATAAATTCCAACGTAGTGTAAAAGAACCTGTTGAATATTGAGTCAATGTAGCACACGGCTTCACATTGTACCAGCTTACCCCATCTTCACTTGATATCAAACACGGATTTCTGTCAGGCATACTGTACCATGCAGACCAGATTTACCATTTTTAATAACGGCTTGCAGTAAAATACATCTCTGTTACAATCATCACATCTACAGCTGCAAATTCATTAACAAAAATACTATTTTACCCAGTAGTACAAAAATAAAGCAAAAAAGCATTTTAAAAATACTAAGTGAGTAATCTGTGCTTAAATGATACAAACATGCAAATGGAAGAAGAAAACTGACTGCATATTTAACACTAAACACAAAATAAATACAAAATATGTATAAGATGACATAAAAATGCAACTTCATTAATACTACAGACTGCAGATATTCTTGTAAATACTAAACAACGTGCAAATGTTTTTGTCTTGGTGATGATGGATTTCCAAGCAAACAATATTCAAGATCTCTATACTGTTAACATGTCACATCAGTGGTAACGTGCAAAATCAGCCACTTTCTTAAATTTTTAGCAAAAAATTACTCTGTCACAGATGCTGTTTGGCGAAAAGAAGAGCATCCCAGCTGGAAGAAAACTCTGGTTCCAGTTCGCTCTTAGTGAATCTGAACTGACCCTCAAAAACATCAACCACTTAAATAAGAATCATGATCAGTAATTAGCTACTGGAGTGGAGAAAGTGAGCAACAACGAATGCTGCTAGACACCATCGGAGATGAGACACTGCACAGTACTCACGCCAGTATGTGGACAGATCCCGAGTGAGTTGCAACGGCCAACAGACCAAGACGAGATAATTCAGCACCATTCTATGCGCCACACAGAATCAGTATTACACTGTGCTATGTGGTTGTAGAAATACAGCAGGCAGACTGTTGAAATGTACACAGATCAGAATTATGCAGATGTCTTGACAGTGTACTATAATAACTAAACTTATGCAATAATCACACAAAGCAATAACCCAAAAATATTATAGCCCTGTAAAAGATACCTTTATGCAAATAAAAAGTACTGAAAAAAAGCAGAAGAAATAACCTCTTCAGGAGGACTATTTGCTGGTGGTTGACATGCTCGTGCCGGGCACCATTTCATCTCCCATATCGGTCCACAGTTCAATACAAGTCCATATAGCAGTTTTGCCTTATCCACATCTGAAGAGCTGTTGTCACAATTGCATTTTACAATGTATTAACACCCAAAGCTTAATTTGTACAATTTCTAACAATCAGTTTAGCTCAAAAACAGCAGATTCATTAACACTGCAATCTAATGTAAGCAGTGTGAATAATAAAAGAAATATAATATACAATGTAATATACAGAATTGAAACAAATGTAATATACAGTGCTTAATTTATACAACAATTTGCAGCATTCAACTTGACTAAAAACCAGCTGATTCACAAATAATGGAGTCCAATATATAACAATGTAAAAAGCAAAGGGAAAAACAATTACCTGCCTGATATGAATTTTGAGCCTGAAACTGATCGCAGTTTTAAGCAGACAAACCACAAATTACATACGGTAAGCGTCAAGCACATTAGCGATAAACCCAATATGGAGAGTCATTACTTTCCAGCAGGCCCAACGTTACCTTCTAAGTCACAAAAACAAGCGCCATTTGGCCACTAACCAACCAACTAAGTTGTTTAACAACAAAGGCACTGAATGGTAAATAGTTACAACTTGAATTGACAATATAACAATCATCCAATCACCAAACCTATAGGCTCGTGGAACGTACATACTTTACGTAAATCGAGCAATATTGGACAGTTCTGAAAATGATTAGCAGGCATTGTTTAGTATTGAACACTTGAACACGACCACTCTCTGCTGCAATGATTGAAGCTGACTCTCAAAACAGGCCGATTGCTCAATCTGTGTAAATTGCACTTTTTTACATGCCACTAAGTATATGAATTTTAGTGTATATAAATATTCCGGGGCACAAGATTCATACTGGGAGCTGAGAATGCCACAATCATAGACTTGTATGAGAGCCGGGTCATGCGACGGCTGCTCAAACACATGATAGTCCGCCGCATTACGATGTGTGTAAACAGACAGGTACTGTCTAGCTTC
>Ga0209671_1009636_pt1 | contig 10126 bp, 4 predicted proteins | sample WorMetHERISLAND2_2_FD_187401 | JGI IMG/M metagenome (GOLD analysis project Ga0209671, IMG submission 187401) | Marine gutless worms symbiont microbial communities from Max Planck institute for Marine Microbiology, Germany - Olavius geniculatus... | ecosystem: Host-associated > Annelida >... | reverse complement strand
AGTCAATATCTTTCTTTAAACTAGGCGACCACACAACACTGTTGTACTCTAAAATTGGACGCACATACACAATGAATGCCCTTATCAAGGTGCTTATGTGGCCTGAAACAAAACAACAAATAATGTGGTTTGCTCTCATTGGGTCGTGCAGATAGTGACAAACATGAGGCATGGTGACACCTTTAACAATCATTTTTGTTGCCAGTAAAAGAATTCTGTTCAAAATCGGTTAAGCTTTAATGAAGTTGTAACACAAACTCATTGACATAGTTTTTAGTCACAATGTAGCTTTCGCTGCACTTCAGTGCTGCGACGATGACAGTTTGCTAGTAAAAACAACAGGCCCCATTTCACATTATGGGCTATAAAAACCTCTAATGTGCTATAATAAGCCAGTGCACGAGCCGGGGCCCGGCCAGGTGCGTTTCGACTTTCGGGTCCATGCAGTTGGATTTCATATTAACTTCCATTTTCCAATAAAAACTCGGCTACGGTGTAGACTGATACATAACTGCTTCTAACAGGATACAAATTATACTCGTTCTATTCAGCGTGAGAATGCCGACCGGCTGGCCGCTAAATGCATGTTTGGATGCAGAGAACTCTGTCATTGATATATACATCTACGGCTATTATTAGGCTAGCCAGTAGCAATGCCGTGATTGATGATAAGTTTTATACTACAGTATACATGCATGACAGCGCCAAACTGATAAGTTATGGCCAAGAGAGCTAAAAATTGCTTTTAAGTACAACAGTTGTAACGTAATGTAAGTGACTCTCCCATCGAAATAAGCACAGTACAGAGACAGTGGGTAATTTTCACAGTGTGCTGCTACTGCTATTTTTTGTAGCTGTAACAGTCGTTGCCGTTGCACAGGGGGTATCCACAGTGATGAGCTCGTCAATGTGCAACACAATAAAATAAAATACAATAAAAACTGTCCAAAAATTGTATGGTATAACTGCATTATACGCCAACACCAGAAACAGTTTTCTGCAAGTTCGTACGTCACGTTCTGCTCTTAAAAGGGAAACGCGGTCGACGGAGGCGACCGCCTCCAGTTGTTTTACTGCACGATTTTATTTTTATTTTCATTTTACTGCACCTTTGCGGAGGAGCCCATTAATAATAATATTCTGGCCTAACCGCAGAGACGACCTTGTATGCCTGCCGGGATCAGAAAGTTGATATTTCGGCCGCTGCCGCAGCGGGGGAGGGAGCGGGAAATGTTTCACGTAATCTGGCAGACGGCCAGCAGCAGAAACTGCTTACGCCCCCTCGTCAGCCAAGCAGCAGCAGCAACAGCAACAGTGCAGCATTATGTATTGTAGACAGTATCTAGGCAGCCGCAATGCCCAGCGCCCAGACCTAGAACCAGCACGTACTATACTAAAGGCCTACAGCTTAGAGCTGGGAATAATCGATTCGAATCGATTCGCTCGGCGAATCGATTCAATCAATTTCGTAAAATATTAAAGCCAAGTTCTGTTGACAAACTCGTGTTTCTGCGCACTGACTGCGCTAACTACATGTGTGCGTTCGCGTTGCGCACAACTTTCGTTTAGTTTCACTTCACTGTCACTTTGTCACGAGCTTCCGAAGGCACAACCAGTGACGACAAGTTACCGGTAACTCTCTCTTCCTCGACAAGATTTGTTTTACTTACACGAGTTTCATTTAGTTCTTCCGGGTCGATCTACCGACGACGGTGCGGTAGCGTGATAGCACGATAGTCCAAATTGCAACTCAGAGTTTATGAATCACCAGTGAACAGTGGCGTCGTGGGTCAAAAAAAATAGACAGGGCCAGAGTTCCAATTTTTCCACCGACACTGCAAATTTTTGACAAAAAAATTATGAGTTGCTCAACATTTAACTTTTCCGGTAAAATCTCCCCAAAATGCAGGTACAAATTTGGCATTTTTAAACGAACATTTTCCGATGAGAAGACCTTTGACAATTTTTTTTTCGACAGTTAAAAATTTACGGTACGCAACTACACACACACCCCACTTCTCCCCCATCACCATTTGCTCCCATGCTACGACGCCACAGCCAGTGACTCGAATGAAATCCAAATTCTTTCGAATCGAATCGAAACGGATTTGTTATCAGCCGAATCGCCCACCTCTACTACAGCTACGCAGCCTGCCTTCATCCCATCATCTCGGTGTATCTTTTCAAGTCTGACAGTTCTTGTCTATTGCCACGTTTACGCCATAGCTGTTGCCCGCACGTGCAGAACGTACTGTGATACTTTCACGGTATAAATGTTTGCCAACTTTAACCTAATATTAAAACGTACGTTCTTGAAAATTTAATTCATTTAATGTTTTTAATGAAATGGTTAGGTCAGTTTGAAGAAATTCACAATAACTAAAGTCTGCGCAACAACTATATACAGTCACAGGGCAAAAGAACTTTATAACTGTATAAACGAATAGGAAAACTGTGTGTTCATCATTTCTCATCATTTCTGTTTCACTCTCTTTGGTCTCTATAAAAATGCAGGTAACGCCTACATACTTTCAGACATGTGTCACAAAGTATCGACAATCAGAACAAATGCATTTTCATCAACTTAATCTTTTTTCAGATTCATAGTTTCCACCATCTGATTTTATGCGCTAGTTTATTGATACAGTAACTAATTTTTAACGCTGCTACGGCACAAAATGGCCAGCTTTTGTGTGCTGATGCGCCGTTAGGAAACTAATCACTTACTCAGGCATCGTCTGATACTGCTGCTGCTGCACAGGTAACGTCGTACAAACCCAAATTCCACTAACTTGATATGCTGTGGATTTCTTGAGCAACATGTTGAAAGTTAAAAGTTGTGTACAACTCTTTATGAGAGACCCATCGCAGAGCTACGGAACGTCACCTGCCATATGGGATCACACAATGTTACCTGCCGCCTGACAGATGTGAACGCGCTCGCCTTAACCGCAGTCACACAGGCCAGTACTCAACTTACCTACCCCTGAGAGATGAGAGACTGAGTTGATCTTGGTGATGGTTAATACTCCAATGGTTTGCATGTCTGAAGTCACCTATCTAAGTAGTGGTGGTTTGGCGTAGCGGCAACGCGTTTCACCTGATCAACGAAGTTACTCTGTGCCGAGCCGGGTTAGTACTTGGATGGGTGACTGTCTGCAGGCAGATAAACCATCTCAGTATGCAACCAGCCGCCTAGGTCAACTCAGCCTTAAATCCCTATGGGGTAGGTAAATCGAGTATCTGCCTATCTGGCTGGGGTTAAGGCGGGGTGCATTCACCCGTGTCGGGTGGCATGTAAGTTGTAACACTGTGTGATCCCATACGGCAGGTGACGCTCCGTAGCTCTGTGATGGGTTAATTCCTATGAAGAGCTATAACACCACCTTTGACCTTTTTTAACCTTTAACCTTTAGTCACCACATGATAGCGACCGGACCTCAAAGTCTGAAGTCGAATCCACGACCTCTCGATGGTAATAGGGTGTTTACACGATCCAGCAAACTTCCAGCAAACGTCCAGCATTAGCACGTGTATTTTGAATACATTTGCTGGACGTTTGCTGGATCGTGTAAACACCCCATTAGTCCTACCGTCACGCCATCCAGCCAAGTACAACAAATCGGCAACTGGTGGAAAGAAGTGGAGACTGGGCAATTATAACGTGGGATGCGCGACCAGTGACTAACAGTCTGACTGACGTCCACGCACAGTCACGCAGACAACTGTCTAGCATCTCTAGCCAGCCTCTTGTCAGTCTTAGAACAAACAGCTTCTAGCATAACATCAAGACGTCAAGCTATATACGCCAACAAAACTGCTACAGATCCATGCAATGACGCTTCATAGGTAGGGACGGTAGGCCCGGCTAGTAATGATTACTGACTGAACATGTAATCACAGAATCAGTCCAAAATTAAATATGCTAGTAAATCATTTACCACAGTCATAAATGTTATAATGGTCTGTTTACTCGGATGAAAACCGACAGTGCATTACAATATCTAGAGTTGTGGAAACTCTACGAGTCTTAAGAGCTTTGTGAAAAGCCTGAGCAGAATGAAGACTTTTGCCATACATCTTCGAAACGGGTGGAGTCTATTCTACTGCTCCAGAGCTGGGGCAGGGGCGAACAGACGAACAGACAAACAGACAGACTATGGCATATACACTGCGCTTGCATGCAATGCTTCAAATACGTCGTGAGGTAAAAAAATCAACCATATACTGCTCAAGACAAAGGGTGTCATACTCCCAAAGCAGCTCATCTACATGCATAGATGGGGTGCCCACTGCCCAATACCCATCTCCCTTCAAAGACACTAAGCCTATAACTGCACGGGTATTATGCTGTAACCCACAGACCAGCGAGGCCACCAGACCTACCTTTATTCTGGCCTGCAGCTGCACAGTAGAATCATCCCGCCCTTTGACCAGTACCGTACTAACTATTATACTGAGCATAGGTGATAGATGCCCATGCCCTGAACAACCTGCATACTCACAGTAACCATGCGATTATAGTCCAACAAACGAACGGCCAGTTAAATGAACTTAAATCACGACTGCCTACTGACAACCGAATAACCAATCAGTACCACCATAAAATAAAACAAGGGGACAATGTCGGCCCATTACCGACCTAATACGCGGCCATCGCCCACTGCACTGCACAACTCTAACCCTAATTCTGACGTTTTGAGCTAAACAATGGCACGTTTGCACCAATGCTGGTTTTTCTGCAGCTTTGTTTTTTATTTTAAAGTTGAAGGTCCATGGACACCAAAATTAACATATATGTTTTATCCATTTTCCTAAAACAGCATAACTTTCTGATAATTTTGATAACTAATATCGCCGACCAGCGTTATGTCAACACGAAGAAACTTCCATTTGAAATTGACGACCCATGAAAAGTTTGTAGAAAACGAACCGCCATGTTAACAGGCTGATGACGTCACTGGTTGAACACATCGTCAATGTAAAATATATATATATAAATATGCATAGAAACATAGACCCAGTTACACCTGGTTACGTTCGGTGGAGGCAGACCTGAGACCTCTGGTCTTTCTTCTGCGTGGAGAAAAGCTTCTGGGCGGGCGGACTGGCGCCACATCGTGGACACGGCCACGCTCTGGAAGAGTACGCCATAAGAAGAAGAATAGAAACGTAAGCGTTACAAAATCATATTTTCTACCTACGTACTGCTGCAGTTGTCATGCGACACAGTATTTTTTATCATTAAATTATTAAAATTAATTGGTAAACACTGACTGTGTTCAACTGATGACGTCATTTCCAGCCACGTACCAAGATCAGATTTCTCTGCATAAGCTAACGTAACGCCATTTTTCGTTATATTCAGACATTGATTTCATACATTTATAAAGCATAAATCAACATATTATATATGCCATGTGAAATGTCTAATTGAGGTCAACATAAATTTCACAAGTGAGTTTAACCGTGGCCATGGACCTTTAAAAGCCCATATGGGTCAGACAAGATAAACGAGCAAACAGTCAAACAGACAAAATGCTACTGCAACCTATAGAACGGCCATGCAACAAATTAAATTCCTAAACGTGTCTGTGCCGGCAATCTCCCTGACTCAATATATAGCACACATTTTTTTCAAAAATTAAATACGCCAGCCTAAGTTAAACAGAACTAAAATCAGAGAAACAGAACAAATGTATTGCGTAGAAATGGCTGGAAATAGACAAAGAAAACCTGCGAACAGAAACTGCTAAAGCTGTCGCGCGTCTCATAAGCTGTGCTCAAATTACTTGTTTTTAAATCAAGAAACAATGAAACAGAAAAGCTATGTAAGAATAACAGCCTGCTATCAAAACAAAAGGAAAAGAAATAACAAAAGACAAAAACGAGACAAGAAATAAAACAAAAAGAATAGGTGACAAATAGCTGTGACGGCCAGTCACCACGCTAGTCGAAAGACAGTTAAATGTTCATACAGACACAGGGAGATGGAGGCAACAATGGGGAGTGGCATTGAACAATGACACATAACTGACTGCACGTGGCTTATCACACTACTAACCAGGTTGAACTTAAGCCTCAAGGTTCATTCACTGGCCTCTATACATATCTGCAGGCCACAGTACAAGGTCTGGCTGGCTGACATCTGCTAATGCTATGTGTGAGCCTACTTTCCAGCAGACCACGGATCAGTACCACTTCTCAATGTCTACAAAAATTCTTCATCATAAAAAATGGTCATTCATTCTTTGCAGCAGCTCTGGCACGAGTGATGCACCAGACCTCTGGTCATTCTAGTAATTTTTAACATTTAGCTTTGTTACTGCTAAGGCTTCTTAGTTTTACAATAATAATAATATGACAACCGATGAAACAAATCACTTAAAAATCACTGACAGCATATGACTTTCAGTCAGAATGATGAATGTTACTGAAATTAAATGAAAACAATAAAACACGACGTAATTGGGTAAACCATTCCTTCTCTTTCGATAAATCCACCTTCTATACACCATATTTTGGTACATTGTGCTGATGCAACATCACCATTCATGCTTGTCACAAGTTCATTCGTAAGCCCAGTCTAGCAAATCAATCATTAACACTACGCATGATGCCTCCAGTGAGCCGGTTGGTAGAAAAAATTCCTATTCAAATTTTTCAACTCAACTTTGGATGGTTTAATCTAAAGAGCCTTTGATGTCTACTTTTTGCTGTGATACTGCACGACACTGCTGTCAGCTAATTGCTTTACAACCCAAGACACGTTTTAGCAGAATACGCAGTAATATTTCCCAATGTAAAATGTCGTTACATGAAGAAACGTGGAACAGAGCTACAGTATGTAAATCAAGTTCACACAAAAGTGCAATAATATGTACATTATGTAGTAAAGTGGGTCAGCCAAAGCTGCCAGTGCCAGTAGTACTGATCTAATCTATTTCCTGAAGCACTCTTGTCACCAGTGTAGGGGCAGAGTGGGGTACTCACGCTGCTCCACTTTCAAGCAGCACAGATCATGTCATTAGCCAATCAGGTTTGTAACAGACAACAGACCAGACATAACAGATATTTGCATCATAAAAACATCACGCAACAGTCTTACTAAACTTAGTCTGGATTTTTTCAAAATTGTGAGTTGTAAGTTGCACTTTCATCAAGCTGGTGCACTGTACAGCTAATGTGCAAATATGGTGCATGCCTACGCAAATATGAAGTGTGATATGGAGTGGTTGGTTAGTCACAGAGAGCAATGAACTCTGTCACGGCTTGGACTGCTTGGTACATAACAATAGCCAAAGTACTCAGTCCCCCATGCTCTGCTAACATCTGATGAATTGTGCTTGTACAACAATAGCTCAACTAACTCAGCACTCAGTTATACCAACAATGCATGTCAGACAGAGCCAGATCAGTGCAAACCATTACTAGCTGCTTCAAAAGTTAAAGTCTCAGACAAAATGTTGTCCAAGACTTTAGGCACTTTTATGCCTGCCAGTATTAACCATAACAAAGAATTTCTTACAGAAACAGCAGACCATGATCTTTTTTGCAAGACTTGCTCTGTAACCAATGAAACGCACAGCTCAGATCTGGTCTGTCCATGAAGTTACTTAACAAGTCTGAACAAATTCCGATGAAACCTTCTAGTTGGAAGGGTATATTCATTCATATAACCTGCCCAAATCAACTGTCGACCATTGCGGTTTAATATAACATAACAAAAATTGAATACACAGGTAAGATTTTTTTAATGTAAGACTTACCCTTCAATACGGGTAGAAAGTGGTGGATGTATAAGATACATATCCGCGCCAGCTCCAGCAACAAAATTAGACACAACATAAGGATCCGGAGTAGACAGGACATCGGCAGCATCATCAGTTGGAGGAAACAATCCAGATGGTGAGTTACAGTCAGCGATGTTTTCAGCGATGTGTTCAGCAACGTGTTGCAGCTGTGAAGACGTCCTGATGCCAGTGGAGTCCGGAACTGTTGTACCGCCTCCCAGCGAACTACCACCGACCTTCGTAAGACTGACATTGTCGGGCTGTGATATGCGAATCTCATTCTCAAAATGCTGCAGGAAGTCAGAGTGTGCATCATTATCGAGCTGTTCATAACCCCGCTCTGTCTCATCACTGGGGTCCGATTTGGCTACCACTACATCAGACGAACTCACTGCAGATCCTGAGGCCTCTTCTCCATTGTCCTTACAGCTTGACATAGTTACCCGCACTTCTACCTGCATATTACAGAGATGACCATTGACAAATTGCAAGTTCTCAACAATTAACAATAATATTATAATAATTTACTACGACTGAGCAAGCTAAAACAATAAAAAAAGAGACTAAGTAATGATAAGTCAAAATCTCAGTAATGCCAGGAATGGTAAAAGACAGCAATGAGTAGTTAAATTAATAGATGCCCTTATTTCATGACCTATTTTTCCTATCTCTCAGTCTCACCACAGTGACTGAAGTGGTACAACCACAAATAATGCCACTCCAGTCAAGTGTGACAATTAAAATGCATCAAGGTTGGTGTATTTTGCGGAATACAAAATGCAGAATGTGGAAAGTGAAATTGTGTAAAAAAAAGTGTACTATTTTAGCTGTGGAACGTTCCGCAAATTACACCTTACAGATTTTCCGCAATCTGCAAAATTCAAATAATCGGTGTATTATGTGAGTATAACAATGTTGTCTGTATAAGCAGTATAGGATGCGGCTCGGTATGCACTGGGTTCAGACAGCTCTGTACGTAATAAGCTAATAAGCAATTTGATATACCAGAATTCCTACAATCCTTTGCGAAAAACATGTTTTAAGTACAGTAAAAATTAGCCATGTCACACAGCGTCATATTCAGTATTTTTACTTAGCCGACGTTGGCAGTGGAGTTCAATAGCAATAGCAAGCAATAGCAGTGTACATTGCTATTGCTTGCTATTGCTATTGAACTCCGCTGCCAACGTCGGCTAAGTAAAAATAGACTATATATTACATACCATAATTTACGTATATTTGCTAAATATTATGGTTTCGTGTGAAGAATTGTGGGAAATGTGATGTGGAGAACTGAGAAAAATGCGTTCACTATCACGTGCCAAACTACCGTAGTACAAATTTATTACATTAACAAATATTCGTATATATATATATCTATCTACGTGGGTCAAAGATATATCGCGTACAACGGACGTGCTCCGAAGATAACCACGCACGTTCTTATACACAGTGAACTATGTGAACTATATATTATGTGATATATGGGCAGTTGTAAGTGACGTTGCGGCCTTTCTGACCCTTGGAACACATGTTTTATTGTTCTGTTCTGTATTTTCTGACATTGTCCTGTGTTTCCAAAATAAACTGACGATGACGATGATGAACTATTGGACTGCATTACATACTGATAATGGACTATTAATAGAAAGCAAAATTAACCACGATACGAAAACCGCAGCATCAAACCCACAACATACACACCTTAAATACATGTGAAATATACTGTTGTGATATTTTACCGTATAAAATCTACTACATAATACAGCAAAACATCAAAAACAAGCACAACCACGACCCTAATATCTAAAATCAAGACCACTACATCGGAGGGAGTGTGATCGCATCCTGGAAGCGCCGAAGTTGGTACTTAGCTGCAACTTGCCCTATTTTGATTAAAGCATAGTTTCCATCCACGCAACTCACGCAACGCGACATACGCGAGACACTTGCGTACTTTTACGTCGCAACTGCCGCCGGCGACGCAAGGGCTAAAACGCAAAGATAGAACCGGTGTCTATTCTTGCGTTGCACGCGTTGCGTACGTTGCGGTGGTGAATACACACTATTCTAAAATTTCACTCTTCTCTTCACTCCTGAGTTCACTGATCGTGGAGTCAAGGGTATTACCGCGTAAGCCTGTTTGCGAAATGGAAATGGGTCTGACTTAAAATGCGTTTGCGTAAGCTTACAGAGCGACGTAGCTGAACTGAACTGACACGGTTTAGTTTTTGACGAACTGAGTGACTAACCGGGCGAGCAGGCGAGATAGGCATGATCGGGGCGACGAATAGTCTCTGATGTCAATAGTAACCATCAGGCGTACTTAGGAT